>BNJU01000484.1_pt1 | contig 189157 bp, 257 predicted proteins | sample 8539281 | NCBI WGS metagenome assembly BNJU01 (sample SAMD00202456, study PRJDB9452) | human saliva metagenome | isolation source: human saliva | place: Japan | reverse complement strand
GGTTGCTTTTTGTCTTTTTTTCTCTATTCTGTTGCTAATGTCCTTGTCTCATTGACATCAGTTATAATAATATTTAAAATAAAATTTGTCAACAAAAATTTTTAAAAATTTTTAAAAATTTATTTTTAAATTTTTTATTATATTTCAATAGAAAAATAAAATTTTTCCTGTAAAAATTTCTTGATAAAAACTTTAGAAATAAAAGAAAAACTCCTAAGTTTTTTAGGAACTCAGAGTTTTATTTAATTCATTTAAGATCTTATTTTTATTTTTATTTTTAAAAAATTTTTAAATCTTCTTCCAAATCATTTTTTTATACATTCCATCCTAATCAATTCTTTTTAATTCTAAAATTTCATTTTTAATTTTTTTCAATTTCTTGTAGATATTTTTACCTTCATCTTTTTGGAATTTTTATTTATTTCTTCTATTTCTTTTCAGTATATAATAATAAGTTATTTACTTCTATATTCTTTTAACACTTGGAAAGTATTTTTTTATATTACCTAAGTCTAAAAATTTCTATTTTTGAACTATATTCTTTTTATAGAGCTAAATTCCCATTATGAGAAAAATCTGATGAAAAATAACCTATTATGTCTTTTTGAAATATATTGGCTATTAGATAATATACAATATTCTATTCCATAATCTTTTTCTAACTCTCTTTTAAGATATTCTTTTATTTCTAGAATTTCTTTAAATGAATCTTCACCATTTGAAGATAATTCAATATTAACTTCTCCTTTATATTTTTAAAAATTTTTCCTCATCTTCAGCCAAATAAAATTTTGTACCAATACCATTATTTTTACTATCTAAAAATAATGTAAATTTTCATTAAAAATCACCTATATTCTCCATAATTTCTTCTAATTCACCAAGTATACTTTTGTAAACCAATTTTTCTTTTCCTTCTCTTTTTCAGTATATTCTCTTTTTATTTTCTAAATCTAATAAATCCATTTTTATTTTCATTATAAAGCTTTATTTGTTTCTTTTAGCTAGTTTTAAATCTATCTCTTCCATTTTTAGAAAAATCTTTTAATAATTTATCTATCTCTTTATCGTAATTATCAAATGCTTTTTATCTCAGCATTAAACATTTTGTGTGCTTCAGTCAATACCTCTTTAGGATGGTAATAATATGTAAGAATATCCTCCTCCACCTCCTCCACCTTTTATATTGAATTTTATTTTCTAATATTTTATTTAACATTATTATCTCCTTCCACCTTATATTTATCTATATGATTTATTTAACATGTCATCTAATTTTGTTCTTTCAATTACAATATTTTCTTCTAAAGTCATTGACAATATTTTTTCAATAAGCCTTCCAATTCTTTATTATTTAAATTGACATCCATCTTTTCAAATTTTCCTATATATGTTTTCATTAGATCATCAAATTCATTTTTTATGGTATCTCTTATCTCTTTTTCAATATCACCTTTAATTTTTATATTCTTGTTGTAATCTTCTAATAAAATTATCTAAATCTTTACTAGCTTTTTGACTTGTCTGTTGTTCTATCTGTCTTTTCAATCTCTTTTAGTATATCTCCATTAATTTTTCAACTTTTTCCTTCTTGTTTTATTGTAAGTTGTTTTAATTTTTGGTAATTTCAGCTACTTTTTCCATTTGAGTTTTTATTTGAGGAAAAATTTCTTTAGTTCTATGATTTAAAGTATCTATATTATCTTTCATATTTTTAGTAGATTTTCATTTTTAGTAAGCATTTCATTTATTTTATCTAAAAATTTTTTTCTTTATCCAAAAATATTTTTAAAACTTTCTAGAGATTTTACAATTTTTTTCTGGAACAGAATATTTTTTTCTAAATAATCTTCTATATAATTTTCGAGTGCAGGAACTCCTGTTAATAGCTCAGCTAATTTTTCATCATCATTTTCTTCAGAATATTTTTCTATTTTAAAGTTAATTGATTTTTATAGTATTAGAAATATTGATAAGATTATTTATATTAAATTCATTATCTCTATATTCATCAACTATATTTTTCTTTTATATGTATTTCTTTGTTTTACAGATTTATTATTCAAAGAATCTTCATTTAATCTCATAAATAAAAGCTGTTCTAGCTGCAGTAGGAATTATAATAGGATTTTTTTATACTTAATCCTTCTAAATACTCTTTTACTTTACCTAATACCTTATTTATGTCATCATCATTATCATCTTCAAATCTTGCATCAAATTTATTTAAAAACAAATATAAATCTTTCAGTAGATTGAAGATCTCCTTTGTTCATTTCTTCAGATATATTCTTTAATAAATCTCTATCATCATCAACACCAAGTTGAGTATAACTTAATATGTATAAAACTAAAGGTTTATAATCCTTTTTTTAATAAATTATATGTTAATTCTTTATGTTTTATATCCATAGAATTATTAGATTCAGGAGTATCTATCAAAAACAAGCCTTGATTGATTTGAAGAAATATTTCTTACATTCCTTTTAGTTTTATTAAGCCTATATTTTCCCCATCATTAAAAAGTCTTTAGATCTTCTGCATCAATTTTTCATATTTTTTTATTAGCTTATCTTCTTGATCATATATTTCAGCTGAAAAAGTTTATACTCTTATCATCTTCTATACGAGTAATTTTGGCCGTACATGCCTGATTTTTGGAAGGAATCAAATTTTTACCTAAAAAGAATTTAAAGAGTTGATTTCCCTACTACTCATAGTTGCAACTACTGCTATTTCAAATTCTTGTTCAAAAACTTTTCTAAAATTTCCAAGAATTTCAGGAGTTTTTAATTCTTCATACAGCCTAGTCTTGTATTTTTTTGAAAAACGCTTTCCAACTTTTTTTAATCTTTCTTCTGTGCTTAAAAATCTTAATGAACTCGAATTTTATATTTTGATTCTCATCCATATTATTTTTTTAAATCTTGAAAATCTATTTCTCTACCTGTAAATTTAATATCTAAATTTTTATAACCATATTCTTTTTAAAAATTCTCTCAAATTTTTCACCCAATTTTGTAAACTTCCTTCTTTTATAGAATTCAATTCACTATTTTCTTCTATCTCTTTGCCATCAATTAAAATCTTTGTAGTTCTTCTGTATGGATTATATTTTTAAATCTATTATCATTTTTCCTCCCAATAAAAAAATTATTTCTTTTAAACCTAAAAATTTATCAACATAAGCTCCTAATTTTTCAAAAATATTCCTTTTATTTTTCTTTTTATTTTTTTCTACTTCTTAAAGGTTCTTCCTTTTTAAAAATCTTCTTCTATTTTTTTCTTCTTTTTACTTTTTCCTCTAACTTTATCATGTACTTTCAATAACTCTTCTATTTTTTTCTCTTGAAAAATTCTTTTCTTGTTGCTGGAAATAATTCATAAAAATATTCCTCATCCCATTCTTCCTCATTTTTAAAAATCAATTATTCCATCATCTGTAACATATAGTTCTTCACAGTTTTTAAGTAATTTTTTTCTACTCCTGGTTTATCAAATCTTATATAATTTAAAAATTTCTTCTTTTAATTGATCTCCATCTGTTCTCTTAGATGAAGTTGTTTTTGTTATAAAATTATTTTTGAATCTCTTTTTAAAATTTTTCTTTTTGAACTTTTTCCTCTAACTTTATCATGTACCTTCAATAATTCTTTTTACTTTTTCTCTTGAGAAATTCTTTTCTTGTTGCTGGAAATAATTCATAAAAAAATATTCCTCATTCCATTCTTCCTCATTTTTTAAAAGTCAATTATTCCATCGTCTTGTTCATATAAAGTTTCACATTTTCTAAGTAATTTTTCTACTCCTGATTTATCAAATCTTATGTAATTTAAAAATTTCTTCTTTTAATTTTTTTCTGAATTCATATTTACCTCCTTTAAAATAAAATTTTTCCTCTTATGTCTTTCCAAGTCTTTTTTTATTTTTTTCATCAATGAAAGATTCTAATTCTTCTAATTTTCTTTTTTTCTTTCTTATCTAAAAGCCTTTTTCATCTCTTTTTTTAATTTATAATAAATAGCTGAATAAACATATACTTCATAATTATTTATCTTATTTAATTCTAAAAAAATTTTTTTTGTTTTATTTAAAAATTTCAGAAATAGTATCTTCCTCCGATAATAATATAGCATCTATTTTATTAACAACTACTACTAGCTTTCTATTTTGCCCTATTCCTTTTAGCTAAAAGATATGAAACTAACCGTTGATCGTCTGTGGAAAAAGATTTTCAGCATTCATTATTAAAATTACTTTATCTTCTTTTTTTAATCTCTAAATTTTCTTTTTGTTATTATACTATGCTCAATATTCATAGAATTATTAATTCCTGGAGTATCATAAAAAAATAGTATTTTGTAATTTTGCTATAATTAGAAGGCACTTTCAAAAATAATATCTTCTCTTTTACCATCTAAATTTAAAAGATTTTTATAAGGTCTTTATTAGAACTTAATTTTATTTTTTCATCTAGAAATACATGAGGTTCTCTTAGCCTATTGTTTATATTTAAAATAATTTTCTTTGAAGTACAAGCTAAATTTGAACTAGGTAAAATATCTTCTTTTTAATAAACTATTTAGAAAAGTTGATTTTCCCACTGCTCATATTTCCTATAACAAATATGTTTCTAAATTTTATAACTTTTTCTTTTTACTTTTCTTTTTCTCATATTGTCACTTCTTTCCCCTACTTTTTGCTATTCTTGAAATAATTGCTAAATTTCTTTCAAATTATCTTTATGGTTTATTGCTGGAATTCCTGAGTATATTGAATCATCAGAAATATCTGTATGAACACCTGATTTTGCAAATATAGTCACATTTTTTTACCTATTTTTTTATTCCATCCATAATTCCAACTTGAGCATAAATAGAACTGTTGTCACCTATATTTGATAACCCTGCAATTCCAGATTGATTAACCATTTTAACATTATTTCCTATTTTTTTACATCATGTGCTATAGCAACTGAAGACCCTATTCTGCACTTTTCACCTATTTCAGTTTGAGATAACACACCTCTCTCAATTACTGTATTGGCTCCTATATAAGAACATGATCCTATTTTTACTCCTTTTTGTTCCTGTAAACATTTTTATTTCTCCATCTTCAGAGTAATAATCCCAAAATGGATTAGCCCTCTATAACTGTTCCTGAATCAATAATTACATTATTACCTAAGATACTACCTTCTTTTTATTACAACATTAGCTTTTATATTACAATTTTCACCTAAAATTACATTTTTGTTCAATTACCACATTATTTTTCTATATTACAACTCTTAGGAATTATATTTTTCTTTTTGTTTTTCTTGAAAAAAATTCCTCTAGCTTTGAAATTATGGTTTCGTAACTAAAAATTGAAAAATATAAAAACTTTTTTTATAATTAAGACTAAAAAAATGGGTTACATATTATTATTTTTGGCCTTTGTTTTTTTCAATATACTTTTTTTCTTCTAGTCTAAACATAAGAGCTATATCATTTTCAGTTGCATATCTAATATCTGAAAATCCTGTTATTTTTATTTTATCAAAAAAATAGATTATAAACTTTTTCCTTCAAGTAGTTTTATTAAATCTTCATAAATTTTCATTTTATTTTTTTCCTTACTATACTTTTGAATTATATTTTTTTAGAATTTCATCCATTTCTTCTGTCTTTTTAGTAGATAAATTTCCAGCATAAAAATCTCTTATTTTAATTAATCCCTTTCCTGTTAACTCATTTACTAACTCATTGAAAGAAACTTCATCTTTTTCTAATAATTCTGAATTTTCTTGACTTAACTTTACTGCATCCATTATATCTAAACCTTTCTTTTCTTGCAGTTCATAACAAGAAAAAAACTAAACCTGCTGCTATTTTGTTCATTTTATCTCTTTCACTTAATTTTTTTCTTCATCTAACTCAAATCCATTTAATGCTTTCTCAAACTCTTCAAAATTTTTCAAAATTTTCTCTTTTTAATTCCTTTTTCAGAAGCTTGAAGAATTCTTTCACCTTTTTCTCTCAATTTCTCATCTTCCTCTTTTTCAATAATTCCTAAAGAAGTTAAAAGATTTCTAATTAATTTTTGTCCTGTCTTTTGTTGTTACTAAAAAAATGTTATTAGCGGTAATGCAAAAGATCCTAAAAACCGCTGATACTGCTCCTGTAACTGCTCCAAATACTGTTGATACTGCTCCTGTAACTATCCCCCATAATCCCATATTAATTCCTCCTTAAATTTTATTATTATGATTTACTAATGATTTTTTTGATTAAAATAGAAATTATAACTTTCTATCCTATTATTTGGAAGACCCTTCCACTTAATTTTTTTATTTAATTCTTCTATTTCATCTTTTAAAATTTCATTATTCTTTGAAAGTATAAGTTTATATTTTTTTCTTTCAATATGCTTTAGCTATAAAAATACTCTCTTAAATTATCATTATTTTTTTAATTCTTCTAAAATTTCTTTAAATTCATCAATATCATCAACAAATGTATTTTTATCAAATTTAGCAAAAAAATATTTCTAAAAAGAATTTAAAGAAAAATTTCATGTTACTAATCTCTTCTTCATCAAAGGGTATTTAATTTTTTTGAATGGTTCTAAAAATTATCCCTTATCTTTTGATTTCATTAAGTTTTTTTACTTCTTCATCACTATAATCTTTTTAGCTTCTTCAAGTTCATAAAGTTTTTCTCCCATTTCTATCTTTGTATGAATACATTTCATCCATCCTTGGGAAAAAGATTATTGCCTCTCCAACTCTTAAATTTGACAAATATGCTTTTTGATTTTCGTCTAAGTTAATCATGTTTCCTATTACTTCTTTATCATCTTTTTGCAAATATTTTATGTATAATCTTAGTATTTGTATTTTTCAATACCTCACTAGCTAATTTATTAGGAATTTGATCTACTATTATAAGACTTTCTCCATATTTTCTTATCTCAGCCAACATATCTGTAAACATTTCTACAGCCATTCTCCTGTTTTCAGATTCACCAGGAGATACTCTCGTCAATAATCTATGTGCCTCTTCTATTAAAGTTATATGTCTTACTCCTTTTTTTGAATCTTTTTATATTCATATTTTAAAGTTTCACATAATCTTGACAAAAATTAATGCCATCATAAAAGTTTTTATCTGAAATATCTTTTAAGTCTTCTAATTCAAATACTACTTTTCTATTAATTATATCTTTAAAATTATGCGATTTTTCTAGTATTTAACATCTGCCCTTTTTGAACCATTCATCAGACTTTCTATTCTAGCAACTATTGAACCTTTATATTCTCCAGCTAATCTATCACCCATATTTTTCTTCTATAACTTCTTCAACTACCTCTAACATATCTTCTAAAAATAGGATAATATCTTCCCTCTTCTATATAATTTTTAATTCTTTTTCATCTATTTCTATTATATTTTTTTATATTTAATATATTCTTCATGTAAAGATTTATTTCTTTCTAATTCTTTTTAATCTTTGTTTGTTCTCATTAATTTTTTCTTTCTTTTTCTATAAATTTATTTTTTTCCAGTATCAATATTCCATCCATATTTTTTTCATAACACCTATATATGAAGTTTCAATAATTTGAGGCATTGCTGCTTCCATACTAAAAAGCTGCTGTAAATGATGCTTTTAACATATCTATATGTGCTGTAAGGAGCTCTCCTTCAAAAGAATTCAAATGGATTTAATCTAAAATTTGAGCATTCTTCATTTCCTAAAGTATATATTTCTATTTCTCCTAAATTAGCTAATTTTCTATATTCTCTCTTTGCAGGCTCTATTATTAAAAAAATGGCAGATCTCCTGTTTCTAACAATAATTTTTTTGGCAGGTTGTAGTTTTTCCAGAGCCTGTCACACCTCCAATAAAAAAATATGTTTATCCAACTGTTTCAAATCTAAATCAATAGTATTTTTTTCGTTGAGCTCCCATTACTTATTAAATTTCCTAAAGAAAGTATATCCTTAGAAGAAGATATTTCAGGGCTATTAAGTCCATATTCAATATTCTTTTTAAAGATATTCCAACTACTTCCTTTTTAGGAATTCCCATTAAAATAGAGCTTTCCATTGGAGTCATGTACAATTGTGAGCTGATTTTCTTATTATTAATTGGGACTTGTGACAATAGAGAACGAATCTTTATTCTACTGTCTTCCTTAAAAATTCATTTGGTCATTTATAAAAAAATGAATATCCTTAAAATTTATAATTTTTTTCAATAAAATTAGTTCTATTTTTCATTATTTATTTTTAATCTTTGAAATCTACATGGTACTAAATTGGGCTTATTATTTTGAATCATACTTTGATATGAACTTTCTAATATTTCCAAAGATAATTTATCTTTTGTTAATAAAACCATTGATGTTTTTAGACATCCTTTGGTTCTCATCTCATCAATTCTTGATAAAAATATTTTTTTCAAAATACTCCATATTTCTAAGATACTGCTTATTTTTGATATTCTATTGTACAACTTGTATGTTCATCTTTTCGTCTTGAAAGTCCTCTATTTTTTTCATAATTTTTTTATTTTTCGCCATCAACTTCAGAATGGCTATCACTTTTTCTCCAAGTGCTTCCTGAATCTGTGTCTTCTTTAGTATAATTATCTTGCTTTTTGATAACTATCACTTTCAGAGAGATTTTCATTTTTCAGAATTTGATACTCCAATCTCTTGATTTTTTTACTATTTTTTTCAGAAAAATTTTTTTCATATAACTCTTCTAAGCTATTGTTTATTTCCAGATTAAACTTTTTAAACTCTTCTATTGATGACCTTTCAAAAGAAATAATTACACAAAACTCTAAACCTTGCATAGATTTCAAAAACTCTATCTAAACTTTGAATTCCTTCTTTATCATCGTTCTCTTCCGATATTAATGATGGAATTCCTCTTAAAATAGAAACCTCTTTAAACTCTGACATACTGACTAGCAACTTTTCCTTTTTTTATTTCTTCTACTTGACTCCCCTCAAAATTTGCTAAATAAAGATTTTTTTAAAATAATAAAAAGCATATGTCATTTGAAGAATAATCTAAATCCTTTTCCGTATCAATTGATACTCCCATATATAATTTTACTGATTTCTTATCTCCACTTATAATATATAAATATTTTCCGATCTCATTTTTAACGAAGACAGTAAACTTTCCATATTATTAAGCGAAGGGTAGTCACCATTATAACCAATTTCAAGTATACGAAATAATTTAAATTCATTTTTTTATACTACTAATTTCAAACTTATTGTCTTCATTACTTAGATTGAATATAGAAGTCGATAAGATTTTCTTTTCTGATGTATTCTCTGTTGTAAATAATTTATAATTTTCTTTTATATTCTTTTACTTTACTTTTGAAAAATTTTGACCATACTTATTCCATTTATTAATCTTTTCTTGGTTTTTATTTTTCATTCTCCATTACTTTCCCTCCCTATTTATACATTTCATAAGTTCTTTTAAAATTTTTCCTTAAAACTTTCCCTCAAGCTTTCTGGCTCAATTATTTCAATCTCATCATAAAATTGTGCAAAATATACCTTTTGCTAGCTTATCACTACATTCAAAAGTATATATATCCCCCTCCTCTTTTTAGTAACTTAGGTCTATTTTTGATTAACTCTTTCATAAAAGAGCCTTCCTTCTTCTGTCATTCTTACTTTTATTTCATTTCCATAAGATAAAAAGGATCAAAATTTTTTTCCTAATTGCTTCTATATAATCTTCATCTTTTACATAAATTTCATTTTGTAAATTCCATATATTTTCAATATCAGAAATCCTATAGTTTCTGAAGTCTTGATTTTTTTCACAATAGCAAAACAAATAAGACCTATTCTCTTTAGAGGATAGCTCTATAAAATATGGATTTACTATTCTTGCTGTTGAGTGATATTTTTATTCCTATTTTTCTTACTGTTTTTGATTGCTTCTCGAATTTGTTTAAATGTATCATTGAATATTATTTCTTCTCTTTTTAAATCTTAAATTATTGATGTACGTAAAAATATATCCCTCATAAGTTCAGCTTCTGTTTCAGCTTGCTTTTTCTCTTAGGATATCAAAAAAATATGTCCTCATTTTCTTTAGATAAGTTAAATTGGACTTTTTTTCCACTTGATTCTTCTAATTTGATTTTACTTAGATTTTTTTATCTATGTAGTATTTAAAAAGAGTATTTCCTATTTTACCTACAGGTACTTTGAAATACTCAGAATCCCCTTTAAAAATTTCAAACATAAAGTCTGAAACTGTTATTCTAACTTTCTTCATATTAAATACCCTCAATATTTAACTGATTTTTTTATTCTATTTTAGTATATTTCTCTTATTTTTTTCAATAGTTTTTGTTATTTTTTTAAATTATTATTATATTTTTATCTGTATTTTTTTACAGAATGATTTTTTTATGAAAAAAACTTTTTTTCTTTTCTCTTATCTAAAAACAAAAAAATATTTTTAGCATTTAATAAAAAAGTTGTTGTTCCCTCATATGCTTATAGCTAAACTAAACAACAACTTCTTATTTTTTTACAATACAATATCTTCTGAATTTTCATTTGTCTCTGTTATTATGTTCTCTTCTAAATCTTGCTCCATATTTTTTTTCTTTTTTTAAAGCTGCTATTTCATCATATAGTTCATCATTTTCTTCTTCTAAATCTTGTTTATCTTTCCACAAACTATATGCTACCCCCGCTAAAACTGCTCCACCTAAAATTGTTAAAGTTTTTTTGATAATTTTCCCATTTTATTCCCCCTTAATCTTTTTGATAACATAAGAATACTCCTTTTTGACTTTGTTTCAAAGGAACAGTTTAAAAAACTAGATTTGTTCCTTAAAAAAATTTAGCCATTGATATCAATAGCTAAATTAATTTTTTTATTCTATTTTTTTGTTCCTTTATTTTTCTATTCCTTTCTTGCCATAACACCTTTTTTTGAAAAATAGTGTTTTACTTCTCTCATCTCAGTAACTAAATCTGCTAATTCAATAAGTTCCTCTGGAGCATTTCTTCCAGTCAAAACAAGTTCTGTTGTCTCAGGTTTTATTTTCAATTAAAAATTTAATCTCATCTACAGAAATTAGATCATATCTCAATGTTCCTAAGATTTCATCTGCTATGACTATATCATATTTTTACTTAAAAGTGCATTTTTCAAACTTTCATATCCTTCTCTCATAAGTTTTTTTATCTTCATCAGTAACAAACTCCTTACTTCTTATGAACACTCCTCTTCCATATCTTTCATGAACAACAGTTTCAAATTTTTTAATGTATGAAGTTCTCCATAATCTCTTCCTTTTAAAAAAATTGACAGAAGAAAATCTTAAAGTTATTTCCTACAGCTCTTGTAATAAGTCCAAGAGCAGCAGTTGTTTTTTTCCCTTTCCATTTCTGTATATATTTGAACATATCCTTTTTCCATATATTCATCCTTTCTATATTACTTTATTTTACCACTAACTTTCTTTACTATATTATAGCAAATTATATTTCTTTTCAAAAAAATAAAAAAAGAAACTGTTGCAAAGTTAAATTTTTGAACTTAAAGTAAAAATAAGTGAATTACATTATAACTTATCATTAGAAATTTTTCTTTGAACTAAATAATTAATAGTTTTGACAAGATTACTGCGACGTCCATTATTGTTGAAAGAGCCTTTGTGGAGCTCTTGAAACACTAATGACAGACAAGTAATCATATATATAACTAAATTTTATTATAATCTCTCAAAGAAAAATTTTTCTAAATCTACTCAGTAACGAACTATTTTTTTACTTTTTTTATGAATTTTGCAACAGTCCCTCTATTGATATATTATTTTTTTATGCTGCTTTTTAATATACTTCTTATAGAACTCATCAACATAGATAGCTATAGCATTGTCTCCTGAAACATTTATTGCAGTTCCAAAACTATCTTGAGTAATATATAGAGCTATTAATAATGAACCTAAAAGGTGCTGTGCATCTATACCTATTAAGAATAGGAAAGGTAAAAGCACTCATAACTGCTCCTCCAGGTGCTCCTGGTGCAGCAACCATAGCTATTCCAAGCATACATAAGAATGGGAACATTATTGAAAAATGAATGTGGCATACCATTCAATAATAAAACTCCCATAATACAACTTGTTAAAGTTATCATACTTCCTGATAAGTGAATAGTTGCACATAGAGGAACAACGAAATCAACTATTTCAGGGCTTGTACCATTTTTCAATCCACATTGAATATTTACTGGGATAGTTGCAGCTGATGATTGAGTTCCAACTGCTGTAAAAATATGCTGGTATTTGGTTTTTAATAAGAGTAAATGGATTTTTCTTTGATATTCCACCAGCAATAGAAAAACATAACAAGCATATAGATGTAGTGCATAGCAAATATACATAGATAAATTGCTGCAAATACACCAAGAACTTTAAATACTATGCCAGAATATGCCATTTCACTGAATATTCCTAATATATGGAAAGGTAATAGTGGAATTACAAATCCAGCTAATATTTTTGATATGATTTCTTCATATTCTGCAAATAAATTAAATGTTGTTTCACCTTTCTTTTGGCTTCTCATAATACTAATTGTAATCCCCATCATAAATGCAAAAAAATTATTGCAGCAGTAACATCTATAGGTGGTTTTAAAGGAATAGTGAAATATGGAGCAACATCTTTTCCTTCAAAATTGATTCCTTGAGAAATTCCAGAAACTAATTTAGGGTATAGATTTGCTGCAACTGTATATGAAAATGTTCCTGCAACTATTGTTGAAACATAAGAAACAATAGCAGTAAATCCTAAAAGTTTTCCTGCACCTTCTGTAAGTTTTGCTATTCCTGATACAACAAACCCAACTATCATTAATGGTATAAAGAATGATAGGAATGAGCCAAAGAATGTACTGAAAGTTTTAAAAATTCTTACAATCCAAAGTGGCATAAATTGTCCAATTAATATACCAACAATTATGGCAATTATCAACCTTGGAACTAAACCTAATTTTTTTACTACTCATAACGTTCCCTCCTACAAAATTAAAATATTTTATATTTATATAGAACATATCATTCTGTATAAATATAACATTTATTAATTAAATTTATCACAATATCCTTATTTAGTCAAGTAATATTTTTTTAATTTTTTTATTAAAAAAAGAAAAAAAGACAAAAATAATAAAGTAATATTTTAACAAAAATTATTCTGTGATATAATAAATAGATAAAAATATTTTAGAGGGATGAAAATGTATAATGAATTAGATTTACATAATCTTGACTTCAAAGTTGCTCTATCAGTTTTTAAAAAGAAATACAATGAAGCCTTAAAGAAGAAAGATAGAAGAGATCTTAGTAATTCATGGATATGGTGCCAATAAATTGGGGCATAAAGCTGTTTTAGCAACTAACTTAAGAAATTTTTTTGTCAAATAATAGAGATAAATTGAGTTACAGGCTAGACACCAATCCAGGTGTAACCTATGTAACCCCAATATCTAGGTTAGAATAGAATGTGAGGAGATATGTATATAAGATTAAAAAATAGCAAAATGTCAGCTAGATTAAATGACTTTTTGGATAAAAAAATAATATAAAAATATTTTACAATAATGGACAAAATTGATATAAAATATGCTATACTATATATACCAAATGATTTTTAATCAAGAAAAATTTTAAAGAAATTCAAGACATAGCTGAAGTTATAAAATTAACAAGCCCTTATAAATTTGTTAGTAGAGAATTTAAAAAAAGCAGACACTATTATAGATGTAAAAGGTCATCTAATTGGTGGAGATAATTTTATGCTTATGGCTGGACCTTGTTCTGTAGAAAATAGGGAAATGCTTTCAAATATAGCTAAAGAAGTAAAAAAGGGTGGAGCTGTTGCCCTAAGAGGTGGAGCATACAAACCTAGAACTTCTCCTTATGACTTTCAAGGACTTGGTGAAGTAGGATTAAGATATTTAAGGGAAGTTGCTGATGAAAATGATATGCTTGTTGTAACCGAACTTATGGATAGTGATGACTTGAACCTTGTTTCTTCCTATGCAGATATAATTCAAATAGGAGCGAGAAACATGCAAAACTTTAGTCTACTTAAAAAATTAGGTAAATTAGATAAACCCGTTTTACTTAAAAGAGGTTTGAGTGCAACTATAAATGAATTTTTATTATCAGCAGAATATATTCTTGCTCATGGAAATCAAAATGTTATCCTTTGTGAAAGAGGAATTAGAACTTTTGAAACTATGACAAGAAACACTTTAGATTTAAATGCTATTGCTTTTAGTAAGAGAGCTATCTCACCTTCCTATCATAGTTGATGCAAGTCATGGTACAGGAAAAAGAAGTTTAGTTGGACCTCTTACACTAGCAGGAATAGTGGCAGGAGCTAATGGAGCCATGATAGAAGTACATGAAAATCCAGATTGTGCACTATCTGATGGACCTCAATCACTTGATTTTAAATTATTTGATAAAGTGGCTAATAATATAAGAAAGAGCTTGTATTTTAGAAAGGATTTGGAATAATGAACTATATAGATAAAGATATAAAAGATCATGAAGACTATATTGAATTTACTACCTTTAATAAATTTAATATAAAAATCTTTTACTAAAAAAACATTATGGAAGTATTCCTGAAAGAAGTAAAGAAGATGTGGCTAAAGACTTTTCTTTGAATAAAATAATGCTTTCTTGCTATCAAACACATAGTGATAATGTTGTTTTTAGTAGGTGAGGATACAAGTGTAGACCATTTTCCAAATACTGATGGAATATTAACATCAAATAAAAAATGCTGCTGTTCTTACTAAGTATGCTGACTGTTTACCTATATTCATCTATGATGAAGAAACTAAGATTTTTGGAGCAGTGCATTCTGGTTGGAAGGGTTCATATCAAGAAATAGTAAAAGAGCTATTGAAAAATAAATCCCTAAGGATTTATCGACTATAAATATATTATTTGGTGTAGGTATTTCTTGTGAGAAATATAATGTAGGAAAAAGAATTTTTATGAAGATTTTAAAAATAAATTTTCAAAAGAAATTGTGGACAAGGTTTTTTTCTATAAAGAATAATGAATTTTTTTCTTTGATAATCAACTTTTTAATTATTATCTGCTTAAAAGAGTATGGTGTTAAAGAAGAAAAAAATGTTCTTAAATAATAGATGTACATTTAGTGAAAAACTTCCATTCTTTTAGAAGGGATAAAGGAACTTTCTGGGAGAAATGGAGCTATAATATTTATGGAGGAATGATTATATGAAAAAGAAATTAATGGTATCTTTCTTAGCATTGGTACTAGTTGCTTGTGGAAGTTCTGGTTCTTTTAGAACTTACTAAACAAGAAAAAGAAAAAAAGTAAACGGAGATGTTAATGTTGCAAGACAACTTCTAGTTCAAAAAGCTATCTTAAAAGATGCAAGTGCTGAAAAAAATTAAGTGAAGATGATCAATACAATCTTAATTTAGCTAAACAAGAAGTAGAAGTAGTTACTATCTACAAAAGAAATTTGAATCTGAACTTAACAACATTCAAGTATCAGATGAAGAAGCTCAAAAATACTATGATGTTCATAAGGCAGAAATTGGAAAATACTCCTTTTGAAAGCGTTAAGGATGCTATAGTAGCTCAAATAACTTATGAAAAACAAACTGGTATTGTTAATAAATACTATGAAGATTTATTAAACAAATACAAAATTGAAGAAAATCTTAAAGAAAGATTTCCCAGAAGCAGCTCAAGCAGCAGTTCAAACTCAAACTCCTGCTCCAGCTGAAGCAGCTCCAGCAGCACCTGCTCCTGAAGCAAAAACTGAAGAAAAGAAATAATAAAATTGAGGGACATATAAAATCCCCTGTTTTTTTATCTATCTAAAAGAACTAAAATATCATCTTCTAAAAGTACTGTGTTACCACTAGGTATCATAGTTCTATTTTCTCTTTTAATTAAGACTATTAATATATTTCTATCTAGTTCACGAATAGATTTGTTTATATTTTTGAATTTTTTTATCAACTATACTCTCATATAGATTTATTCTAGTTCCCTTATCCACAAAAACTTGAACCACAAAGAACTATTCTATCTCCCTTTTCTATGACAGTATTTCCATTAGGAATAATATTTTCATTGTTTCTTATTATTAAAACTAAAAAGTACTGAAGGCATAAGTTCAAGATTTTTAACCTGTCTACCTACCCATTTATGTGTTTCATCTATTTCAGCAGTTATAAAATCAACATCTTCTGTGTCTGAGTAATCGTTGAAGGTTCTAAGTACGTCACCGTCTTCATCTATCATATTTAACTTTTTAGAAAAAAATATGGAAGTAGTGAGCCTTGTATAGCAATGGATAATAGAACAACTATAAAAGCTACATTAAATACTACCATTCCTCTTTCCTTATTTGCCACCACAACTAGTATAGCAAACACAACTGAGGCTGCTCCTCTTAAACCCTGCCCAAGAAACTAAAAGTTTTTGTCCTCTACTTGACTTCATAGGACTTATTAAAGCATAGACAACAAATGGACGAATTAATAGTGTCATCACTGTCATAATTAAAACAGCAGGGATAGCATATTTTAATGCTTCCAATGGATTTACTAAAAGTCCTAGTAAAAGAATATTAAAAATCTGCATTATACTTGTAAGTCCATTGAAGAAGCTAACAATTTCACTCTTTTTATTGAAATGTATATTTCCTAATAGAACTCCTAAAAGATACACTGTTATATATCCATTTCCACCAATAAATTCACTTGTTGAATAGGATAAAAGCATAGAGGCAGTTATCAAAAGCCATAGACATTCCACTATCTATATTATTAACTTTCCTAATTATATAGCAAGATACTCTTGCAAATATATAACCTACAGCTAAACCAAAAGAAAACTTGTTTGAATAATAACAGTGGTAAATTTAGATTTCCTTTTGAAAAGGGTCAAAAAGGCTATAGTTAAAACATAGGCAAATGGGTCATTTGAACCACTTTTCTATTTCAAGTAAAGAGGCTGTATTTTCTTTTAAGTTTAGTTTATGTGATCTTAAAATTGCAAAGACTGAGGCAGCATCTGTTGAACCAAGGACTGAACCTATCAAAAAGAGGTATACCAATCTAATTTTAAAATATAGTGAGAAAAACAGACCTGTTAAAAAGAGGTAAAGATAACTCCCAATGAAGATAAAAATTAAAGATTTTTATAATTCCCTTTTGCCATTGAAAGATTTGTCCCAAAGCCCCCAAAAGAAAATGATGTATATTAAAGCAAAACTACATATATCTCTAGATAATTCATAGTTATCATAAGGAATTTTAAATATACCATTTACACCGAATATCATACCCAAAGCTTATGAAAACCAAAAAGCATAGGAACACCAAATTTACTTAAATATCTATATATAAATATCGATAAGATTATTACAACTGAACTTAAAAAAACAAGATATTATTCAAACAACTGTACCTCCTTGATAATAGTATTTCTATTATATCATAGAAAATCCTTTATTTATAGCAAAAAAGCTAGTGACTAATCACTAGCATTATTATTATATGGCTGGGGTGGCTGATTCGAACCAACGCATAACGGAGTCAAAGTCCGTTGCCTTACCGCTTAGCGACACCCCAAGAATGGTCGGAATAGCAAGATTTGAACTTGCGGCCCCTGCTCCCAAAGGCAGGTGCGCTACCAGGCTGCGCTATATTCCGTCTAAAAGTACCTTATAAGTCTACCATATATAAACACCATTGTCAAATACTTTTTAATTTTTTAGAAATTTTTCTAGTAAATATTAAATTCTTAGAATTTGATAAATCTTTATTAAGGATATATCCATCTAAATTAATTTTTCTATTTCTCTAAACTATCTATTTGATTTTTTTACAAGATAATTTAGAAAATTTCCCCCTAGCTTTCTTACTATATGTGCTTACAGATTTATAAGTTCCATCTTTTTCTTCTTTAAAAATCAATATTAATCATATTGATTTTTTTAGTATCTATCATTTTTGAAAACTCTCCTGAAGCTAAATTTAATAGTACTTCATCTTCAGTAAGAGATTTTGAAATATATTCATTAATTTCTTTTTTTCCAAAAAAATTATATAAGCCCTTATCGACAATCGACATAGTCATATCCAATCTATATTTTTTTCACTAAATCAAAAAGCTATGAAAGTCCATAAAGTGCAGATAAAATAAAAAGCTTATCCTTCAAATATTTTTAAAAGATTCTTCAGAATAGCTTCTAATTCTAATTCTTTAAATGAAAACTCCATAGTACATTGAAATAGCTGGAATATATTTTTAACTTTTCATAATTTTGTATATCTTTATATGTTTTAGCTAGTAAGTCAGCCTTTAATTTCATTATACTTTCTATTTCTTCTATTGATTTTTTTGTTTCAATATATCTATTAAAATATTAGTTTTATCTTTAAATGGAGATTCAGTAAATTCAATTTTTTTATTTTTCAAAAATATTTTTCTTCTCTCATTTCTTTACTTGGAGAAAAATATTATCTTCATCTATTGATCCCATTCCTTAATGAAACCATAATATATTTTTGGATTATTTCAAAGACATCTAAAAATATTATCATCTGTTATATAGAAATCTTCTGTTTCCAAATCTATTCCATTGACATTGATTTTTCCATCTATAACATATAAAAAATACTATTGTACTACCTTTTTCAAGATGCAATCTACATCTACCTCTGATTTGTCTATAGTATAGATCTCCTCTTATTCCTTTTAGCATCAAATTAAAATCTTCAAATTTTCCCCAAGAATAAGTTTCCCAGTCTCCTTTAAATCTATCTATTTGATAATCTTCCATTTCAACATCATAATGACCTGTATGTTGAAGTTTCATATCTCCAGTTAGTTTTTGATATATATCTTTCTACTCAGGAAGTTTTGTGAAAAGAGATTTTTCTTCATTATTCGTAGTTGCAACACTTATTCTGGCTTTAAAAATTCTATCTGCATAGCTAGAATCCTTAGGGTAAATAAAAAAATCTCATTTGTTGTTCCTCCTGCCCAAACAGAAACCTTCCAATCCTCTTTCTTTATAACCTTATTCATTTCTACCCTCCTGTTGCAAATTTTATACTAATTTATTCCTAATTAGATTTTACAACTTTTTGCTTTTTACAAGGGCAAAAACTGCCCTTCAATCTTACTTTAAGATTTTTAGAGGGCAATATTCTAAACTATTTTTTTATATTGTAGAAAACATTTTTCCATTGTATTGTGCAACAGATCCTAATTCTTCTTCAATTCTTAGTAATTGGTTGTATTTAGCCATTCTATCAGTTCTTGAAGTTGAACCAGTTTTAATTTGTCCTGCATTGGTTGCAACAGCAACGTCAGCTATTGTAGCATCTTCTGTTTCTCCTGATCTATGAGATACAACTGCAGTATATCCTGCTCTTTTTGCCATTTCTATTGCATCTAAAGTTTCAGTTAACGAACCTATTTGATTTAATTTTATTAGGATAGAGTTTCCTGCTCCTAATTCTATTCCTTTTTCAATCTTTCAGTGTAGATTACAAATAAGTCATCTCCAACTATTTGTACTCTATCTCCTATAGCTTTAGTTAGTTTTGCCAACCATCCCAATCATCTTCACCTAATCCATCTTCTATTGAAACGATAGGATATTTGTTTATTAATTCTTCATACCATTTAATCATAGCATCAGTGTCTTTAACTCCACCTTCTCTTTTAAAATGATATTCATATTTTCCATCTACTTCTTTACAAAATTCACTTGAAGCAGCATCTAAAGCGAAAGTGATATCTTTTCCTAATTCATATCCCGCAGCCTTAACAGCTTCACATATTAAATTTAAAGCTCCTTCAGTTCCTTGGATTTTTGAAGTGCATATCCTCCTTCATTTCCAACATTTGTTGAATCTCCATTAGCTTTTAAGATTTTTCCTAAGTGATGGAAAATTTCAGCTCCCATTCTCATAGCTTCTTGGAAAGATTTTGCTCCAACTGGTTGTATCATAAATTCTTGTAAGTCAACAGCTGAGTCAGCATGTGCTCCACCATTTAAGATATTCATCATAGGTAAAGGTAATTCTTTAGCATTTACTCCACCTAAGTATTTATATAGAGGTTGTCCTAATGCTTCAGCAGCAGCTTTAGCAACTGCAAGAGAAACACCTAAAATAGCATTTGCTCCTAGTCTTCCTTTATTAGGAGTTCCATCTAATTCTATCATTAATTTATCTATAGCTACTTGATTTAAAAGCATCCATTCCTAAAAGAGCTTCTCTAATTTCTGTATTTACATTGTTTACAGCTTTTTAAAACTCCTTTTCCTAAATATCTTGATTTATCTTCATCTCTTAGCTCAACTGCTTCATGGCTTCCTGTTGAAGCTCCTGATGGAACAGCAGCTCTTCCTCTTGCTCCACATTCTAATACTACATCTACTTCTACTGTAGGGTTTCCTCTTGAGTCTAAAATTTCTCTTCCTATTACTTCTACTATACCTGTCATTGCATTCCTCCTTTAAATTTTTAACTATGCTTTTTACTTGTATAACTTTAATTGAGTTTGTTGTTCCTTGGATAATACACTTTCTCCACAAGTTGCTATTACTATATCACCTTTTTCAACTAAATTCAATTTTTTTAGCAACTGCTTCCCTAAAAATAAAGAATTCTTCTAATGTTTTTGGTGTTGCATCAACATAAGAATTACTCCTCTTGTTAAGATTAATTGGTTAGCTGTCTTTTCATTATTAGTTATAGCTAAGATATCTGCTTTGGGAAATATCTTCTCATATCTCTTGCAGCTCTTCCAGATTCTGTACCAACTATTATTAGTTTTGCATTCAATCTTTCACTTATATCTGCACTTCCTTCAGCAACAGCAGAAGTTATATCATTTTTACTTGTAACATGTTTTACAAAAAAATGGAACTATAGTTGGGTCAACTTTTTAGCAATTTTATCCATTACTGCAACTGCTTCTAAAGGATATTTTCCTTTTGCAGTTTCTCCAGAAAGCATTATAGCATCTGTTCCATCTATTATAGCATTAGCAACGTCATTTGCTTCCGCTCTTGTTGGTCTTGGATTCTTAATCATAGAATCTAGCATTTGAGTAGCTGTAATAACAGGTTTTCCTGCTCTATTACATTTTTTAATCATCATCTTTTGTGCACAAAGAACATCTTCAACAGAATTTCTACTCTAGGTCTCCTCTTGCTACTCATGATACCATCTGATTCTTCTAAGATTTCATCAAAGTTATCTAAACCTTCTTGACTTTCTATTTTTAGAAATTATTTGTATTCTATCTCCACCATTTTTCATGAAGAATTCTTCTAACTTCTCTTACATCATCAGCCTTTCTTATAAATGAAGCTGCAACAAAATCTATATTATTTTTACAACCAAATTTTAAATCTTCTATATCTTTTTCAGATAGAGCTGGTAAATTAACAGAAACATTAGGTAGATTTATACCTTTTCTTTTGTCCCTAATTCTCCATTATTTCTAGCTATACATATAACTTCGTTTCCTTTTTATTTCTGTAACATCTAATTCTATTAGACCATCATCTACAAGAATCATATCTCCAATTTTTAAGTCTTTTTGCAAAATCTGGATAAGTTACAACAACTCTTTCACTATTTCAACAACTGATTGATCTGTTGTAAATGTAAATTTTGACCAGCTTTTAATGCTTACATCTTTTCCATCTTCTAAAAGTCATTGTTCTTATTTCAGAGTCCCTTAGTATCTAATAGTAAACCTGCTCTTTTTCCAGTTTCAGATATAGACTTGTCTAAAATTCTTTATTCTTGTTCCATGTTCTTCGTAATCCCCATGAGAAAAATTTAATCTCATTACATTCATTCCTCTATTTAATAGCTCTTTTAAAGTTTCTACTGACTCAGTCACAGGATACAATAGTACAAACTATTTTTGTTTTTCAAATAACTCACCTCATCATTTTTACTATGTTTTAATTTTTATAACATTCTTGACTTTTTAGCAAGAAAATTAAAAGCTTATTTTTGTCATTTTTGTATAAAAACATTAATGATAATTCATCAATGCTTATTAACAAAATGGTGCCCTAGGAATGGATTCAGAACCATCGACCGTACGGGTATGAACCGTATGCTCTAGCCAACTGAGCTACCTAGGCATAATGGTGGAGATAAGCGGGATCGAACCGCTGACCTACGCAGTGCAGTGCGTCGCTCTCCCAAACTGAGCTATATCCCCATATTAATTGTTTTTAAGTGGACCAAAAATCCAATGAGCGTGGTGCGGAGAGAGACTTGAACTCTCACGTCTGGGACACTAGATCTAAGTCTAGCGCGTCTGCCAATTCCGCCATCCCCGCGTATATTCGTTCGTTTATTTTTACTGGTGCCGCTTATCGAGTCGGACCAATCACCTACTGATTACAAGTCAGTTGCTCTACCAGATGAGCTAAAGCGGCATATGTAATGGCGGGAGTGACGAGGCTCGAACTCGCGACCTCCTGCGTGACAGGCAGGCGCTCTAACCAACTGAGCTACACCCCCACTACTATGGTGGTCACAATAGGGACTTGAACCTATGACCCCTGCTTGTAAGGCAGGTGCTCTCCCAACTGAGCTATGCGACCATATTAAATATTTTAATGGTACCCCGTAGTAATTGAACCCTGTTTCCAGGTGAAAATCTGATGTCCTAACCACTGAACGAACGGGGCTAGTATATGGGTGCGTCATACAGGGGTCGAACCTGTGACCTCCTGATTAAGAGTCAGATGCTCTACCAACTGAGCTAATGACGCATTTATGGAGCGGAAACGAGGTTCGAACTCGCGACATTCAGCTTGGAAGGCTGACGCTCTACCAACTGAGCTATTCCCGCATTGCCTTATTATATTATCATAATAATTTTATTCTGTCAATATTTTTATTTGGAGGCGACGACCAGATTCGAACTGGTGATGGAGATTTTGCAGACCTCTGCCTTACCGCTTTTTAGCGACGTCGCCATTATATTAATAAATGGTGCCCAGAGGCGGAATCGAACCACCGACACGGGGATTTTCAGTCCCCTGCTCTACCGACTGAGCTATCTGGGCATTAATGGCGGGAGTGACGAGGCTCGAACTCGCGACCTCCTGCGTGACAGGCAGGCGCTCTAACCAACTGAGCTACACCCCCACTATTATGGTGGTCACAATGGGACTTGAACCTATGACCCCCTGCTTGTAAGGCAGGTGCTCTCCCAACTGAGCTATGCGACCACGATATCCATTTGATACCTTATTAATATAACATATTTTTTTATATTTTGTAAATAATTTTTAAATCTTAAAAACCTAATTTTACTGATACTCCATCAACAGCTATAAGCTTTTGAATGAGTTATAAAATTTTTGCTCAGCTGAGAAACCTATTGTTTCACCATCTTGTAATATAACATCGGAAGTTATAACATAGTCTGCCACTCCTTGTGAAGTAGTAAATATCTTCTGGATTTTTGTGAGCTAGCTATTATTTCCATTTCTTTTTCCAAATGCTTCCATACCATAAGTATAGGCACTTACTGTATTATCTTCTACTGCATATAATCCTATGAGATATCATATTTTCAACTGAGAACATATCTTTTTCTTCATAGTATTTTTGTAAAATCTCTATACATATCAGGATTTAAAACTGTTCCTAAGACATTAATTCCTGTACAATTTTCTTGTTGTGTAAGTGCTGACACAATCTTTGTATATAACTTTGCACCTTCTATTAAGTCTGGTTCTCCCAATGAGAAACTAAGATATGAGCCTTGTGTTCTTCAGCAACTTTAACTGCATCTGGCCATCTGTAGTTTGTCTTTGCATTTTCTACTCTTCATTATTAGGAATAGGGAGCTGGCATTAAAGCAACAGCAACCATTATATCTCAATATTTCCAACTAACATATCTTTTTCTTTATTTTTCATCTTCTCCACCTAAATCTAATGTAATTTTTCCAATCTTCTTTTTAAATCTTTTTAAAAATTTTTTTCTCTATCGAATTTAGCTTCGTTTAATAATACAAAACCTGTAAATGCACTGCTCATTATTCCTCCTGTTTTCTACTAAAAATATGGAGGAACATAAAGATTCCTCCGTATATTATTTTTACTTATTATTCTTCTGAAAGATGAAACAGAGTATTTTTCTATTTGTTCTCTTTCTTCTCTTTTGCTTCTTCTCTTTCTATTTCTTTAATAGATAATTTAATTTTTGTGTATCTTTATTTACTTCTACAACACGAGCTTTTACTACATCTCCTTCATTAAATTTATCTCTGATATTTTTAATGAATTCTTTAGAATGCATATTGAGTAGGAATAAATCCATCTATTCCTTTTGTTAATTCAACGAATAATCCAAAGTCAACTACAGTTTTATTTTCTTTTCAACTGTTGTTCCAACTTTATATTCTTCCATTGCGTGTTCCCAAGGACTTTTTCTTAATAGCTTTTAAACTTCCTTTGATTTTTCTATCATTTTAAATCAAGTTCAGTTATTTTAATTCAACTTCATTTCCTATTTCAAATTTAGGAGTTTCTTCCCCTATCCAGTTATAGTCTGAGCTATGAACGAAAGCATCTATTCCATCTGTTAATTCAACAAAAATTCCAAATGGTTTTAACTTCAACAACTTTTCCTTTGATAACAGTATCAACTGCATAGTCTTTTTCAGCACTATCCCAAGGATTAGCAACTAATTGTTTGATTCTAATTTTAATTTTCTATCTTCTGGATGTAAGTCAGTTATTTTAACTTTTACTTTTTCTCCTTCTTTTTACATATTCAGCAACATTAACTTTTCTTTTTAGTCCAGCTAAAATCAGAAATATGTACAAGTCCTTCTACTCCAGGTTTAATTTCAACAAAAAGCACCATAAGGTGAAAACTTTTGTTACAACTCCATCAACTTCATCTCCAACTTTAAATTCATCAGCAACTGTTGCCCATGGATCTGCTTCTAATCTTTTTATAGATAATTTTACATTTTTCTTTGCTTCATCTAATGAAACAACTACAGCTTTGATTTTATCTCCAACTTTGTAAACATCTGCTAATTTATCTAATCTCTTCCAAGATACTTCGAAATATGGATAAAATCCTTTTTTAAAAGCATTTATGTCAACTGCTAAACCAAATTCTAAAACTTCTGTTACAACACAGTCAACAGTTTGTCCAACTTCTAATCCTGCAAATTCTTTTAGCTTGTTCTGCTAATTTAATATCTTTTACAGAATAAGTAATTTTTCTTATTTCTTTTATCTTTTAGGATCAACTTTGATATCTTTTACTATAACTTGAACTTTTTCCTGCAACTTTTTCTTCATTTTCAGAATTTCTGATAATGAATTTGGTAGAATCCTGCATGGAATAAAGCATACTAGGTATCCACCTTTATTTTCTTTTGTAACTTCCTTCTAAAAACAGTTTTGTTTTTGAAAGAGTCTTCAATTTTTCCCAGTTCTTTTCAACTCAATTTTTCTTTCTTGGAAGCGATGATGTATTCTTGGTCGTCATCTTCTTCTGATCACCTGTAATCAATAGCTCAACAGTATCTCCCACTTTATACCCTTTTAATTCTTCTGTTCTAACTCTTCTGCTGTTCTTTCACCAGGAACATCAAGATACGAATAGTTTTGATCCATAGATTCTATAGTTCCTTCTACTCTTTTTCTTGGTTTTGGTAGAATCCTTCTAGCATTTCTAAGAATTCGTTTTGAGTTTTTCATTTACATTAGGCATTTTATATGTCCCCCTTATCTATATTCATTGTGTTCTTCTGGTGTTGATGCTCCTGCTGTAATTCCTATTACTTCTTTCCCTCTAAAAATAGTTAAGTCCAACTGCTCCTCATTTTTCAACAAGATAGCTCTCTGAATTTAATTTTTAGATATTTCGTATAACTTTTTGTGTTTCTGAGCTTTTGTCTCAACTATTATTACTATATCAGCCTTTACAGCTAAGTCTTCAACAGCCTTTTGTCTAACTGCTGTTGCACACATATTTTATCAAAAAATTATTACATTTTGATAGTTTTCTTTGAAATATTTTTACCTCTTCAAACTTTTTATTTAAAGTTGTTTGGGTAGAAAAGTAAATAAAGTTTTATCTGAGTCTATTTGAACTTCCATAGCCTCTTCTAAACTTTCAAAGATTTGTATATTATCAGCAAAGAGATAACTCCTTTTACTTCTGGATGATTTTTATCCCCATAAATAGAATGCTATACCCTTTTTCATTTGCTATTTCTATTTCTTGCCTTATCTTATTGACAAAAACTACAGTAGCATCATAAACTTTTACTTTTCTTTCTTTTAATTTCTCACTGAACATTTTTAGAAGTTCCATGAGCTCTTACTACCACTATATCATTCTCTTTTTAAGTTATCAATATCTTCTAGTAACTCTTCTTCTTTAACAAGTTTGAGAGCCTTTTCTTTCCATGTCTTCAACTACTTGTTTGTGATGAACAAAGCATTCTAAAATATATTTTCTACCTTTTTCTTCAATCAAAGAGTTACAAACATTTATGGCTTCTATACCCCAAAAGCAAAATCCCATATGTTTTGCCTAATAATTTCCATAAATTTTTACTCCTCATTAAACCTTTTTACTTCTATTAAATCTACAAGTTCTGCTAGCATTGCATCTTCATCTGACATGTCTGCTATCAATTCAAGTTCTCTACCTTCTTCGCAGCTAGAAGCCATGCCCATAATGCTTTTACCATTAACGAGTTTCATCTTCGAGACTTTACTGTTATGTCAGAATCATACTTTGTAACTAATTGAACAAATAGTGACGAGGTCTTGCATATAAACCTTTTTGTTTTTTATATGTACTTTTACTGATTTCATTAGAGCCCTTATTTTTAATTTTTCTAAGTTTATTTTTATATTATATCAAAAATTCTGTCTAATTTATAGTATTTTTACTAAAATGACAAAAATTATAAGTGAAAAATTAAATATTATTGACAAATTTTAGATATTAAGATAGTATTTTTAAGAAAACTAAAGGAGGATTTATGAGTTTAGATAAAGTTAATAAATATAAAAAGAATTTGAAAAACAATTACTAAAACCTAGAACTAATTTCGATAAAAGTAAATTTTTGTTGGAGTGGATTTAGAGTGACAGCCTTTTACATAATGATCACTATTTTTAGATAAAGATGGAAAACCTGTTGCAGGTGCAACTCAACGTTCTAGAGTTGTCAAAGATGGTATAGTTGTAGATTTCATAGGAGCTATTTCTATAGTTAGAAAGTTAAAAGAAGAGTTAGAGGAAAAATTAGGTATAGAAATAACTGAAGGTTACACTGCTATTCCACCAGGAGTAGAGCAAGGTAGTGTAAAAGCTATTGTGAATGTTGTTGAATCAGCTGGTATAGATGTCAAAAAGTTGTGGATGAACCAACTGCTGCTTCATATGTTTTTAGGTATAACTGATGGAGTGGTTTGTTGACTTAGGTGGTGGAACAACAGGTATCAGTATACTTAAAGACGGAAAAGTTGTCTTTGTTGCAGACGAACCAACTGGTGGAACACATATGACTTTTAGTTATAGCAGGAAGCTATGGGGTGGATTTTTGAAACAGCTGAAGACATAAAGACTGATAAGAAAGAGAAAAAGAAGTGTGTCTACAAATAACTCCTGTTTTACAAAAATGGCTACTATAGTATATATATAAGTGCTTATGATGTTAAAGATGTATATTTAGTTGGTGGAGCTTGTAGCTTTGAAGATAGTGAAAAGATTTTTGCAAAAAGAACTAGGATTGAATATTCATAAACCTTATATGCCTTTATATATAACTCCTATTGGTATTGCCTTAGCAGGATTAAAAGACTAAATTTACATTATTAAATCTTGAAATTTCAAAACTTTTAGAGTAATATATAAACTATATACTAGAATGGACTGTACTTTTTTAAGGAGGAAAAATGTTAGAACTAAAATTTATGCGTGAAAACGTTGAAATGCTAAAGGAAATGCTAAAAATAGAAACAGCAACATCGATATGGATGCCTTTGTTGCACTAGATGCTAAAGAAGAAAGTACTATCAGAGTAGAAACTTTAAAAGAGACAGAAATAATGTTTCAGCTGAAATAGCTAATTTGAAAAAGAAAAAGGATGCTAGTCATCTAATTGAAAAATGGGAGGAGTTTCTTCTAAAAAATTAAAAGAGTAGATGCTGAACTTGTAGAAATAGATGAAGAAATTAAAAATATTCAAATGACTATTCTAATGTTTTATCACCCTTCAACACCTATTGGATATGATGAAGATTCTAATAAAGAAATCAGAAGATGGGGAGAACCTAAAATTTGACTTTTGAACCTAAAAGCTCACTGGGATATTGGGAAGATTTAGGAATTTTAGATTTTGAAAGAGAGCTAAATAAGTGGTTCAAGATTTGTTTTTATATAGAGGACTGCTGCTAGATTAGAAAGAGCTTTAATCAGCTTTATGCTTGATACTCATACTTTAGAACATGGATATACTGAACATATAACTCCATTTATGGTTAAAAGCTGAAGTTTGTGAAGGAACAGGACAATTTGCCAAAATTTGAAGAAGATATGTACAAGACAACTGATGATATGTAATCTCTACTGTACGAAATCACTATGACTAATATTCACAGAAAGAAATTTTTAGAACAATCTGAATTACCTAAATACTATACTGCTTATTCACCTTGTTTCGAAGAGAAGCAGGGATCTTATAGTAGAGATGTAAAGAGGACTTGTCAGATTACACCAATTCAATAAAGTTGAAATGGTTAAAATCACAGATGCTGAATCTTCTTATGATGAATTAGAAAAATGGTTAACAATGCTGAAACAATTTTACAAAGACTAGAATTACCTTATCAGTGTTATCCAACTTTTGTTCAGGAGACTTAGGGTTTCAGTGCTGCTAAAACTTATGACTTGAAGTTTGGTTACCATCTCAAAATAAATACAGAAAATTTCTTCTTGCTCAAACTGTGAAGCTTTCAAGCTAGAAGAATGGGATTAAAATATAAAGTAACTCAATGGAGTGAATTCTGTCATACTCTAAATGGATCAGGACTTGCTGTTGGAAGAACATTGGTTGCTATTATGGAAAAACTATCAACAAGAAGACGGTTCTTTCTTAGTGCCTAAAGTTCTTATACCTTATATGGAGTGGAATAGATGTTATTAAAAAGTAGTTTATTTATACTTTTGCTGGTAAATATTTTTACTAGCAATTTATACTACTTTTTAGGTATTTTTACTTGTAGTTCTTATTTTAAATCTTTGTTTTAAATAAAAATCTAAAAACATTCAAGACAGTTAAAAGTTTTATTATTTTTATCTGTCAACTTTTAGTTCAACTTTACTATGGACAACAAGGAAAAGTTCTTTTTAAATTCTATAATTTCTATTTAACTCAGAAGGACTTATGAGATTTTGCTATTAATTTTATCAAATTTTAAATTTAATTCTGATGTCTTAGCTAATAAATGAGATGAAATTATTGACAGGTAGGTTTTAGTAAGTATCAAAAATTATTGATACTGTTATAGATTTAGTCCCTGTTGTCTTTGTACTATTTTAAAGAAAAATGAAAGCTAAAAACTTTACAAGATATATATTGAAAGATATTAACAAAGATATGAATAGAAGTTTTGAAAGTAAAAATAAGTGAGTTACGAATGTAGATTTTGAGATAAAATCAAATAGAATGAGCCGAGCAAATGGGAGTGTCTGAACGAAGTGAGTTTCCTGATTGCAGTGAATTCTTGATTTTTATTGTTAAAAATTACTCAGTAACGAACTATTTTTACTTTCTATTCATATACTAGCTAAAAACTGTTACAATTTAATTTTGTAACAGTTTTTCTTTTACTCTTTATTTAATTTACTTAACTGATTTTGAGTATGTTGCTGCATTTTCTCCAGCTATTTTCCAAACTACTGTGATATCTGCAACTGCATTTCCACCTATTCTGTTAGCTCCATGTATGCCACCAGTTGATTTCTCCAGCTGCATAAAGTCCTTTTGTTGGTCTACCATTTTACCAAGAACTTCAGCATTAGTATTGATACGAACTCCACCCATAGTATGGTGTACCTGCTGGTGAAACTTCTATTGCATGGTATTTTTGTTCCTGTTAACTCTTTTAGGTAAGTTTTTCTTTTAAATTCATTGTCAGCTTTTATTTTTAACTGCTTCATTGTATTTATTCAATGTTTAGCTTCTAAAAGTTTTTGCATCTGTTCCTATTTTAGCAGCTATTTCTTCAAGTGTTCTCTTCAACAGACATAGCCTTTTTAACATAGCCATCAGCAGCTTTTTAATTTAGTTCTTATTTCTTCATCAAAAATTAAGAAAGCTGATTTTTCCTTTTTGATCTAGGATAGCCTTAGAAACTACATCTCTTGTTTCAAGTTCATCAATAAATCTTTTTCCATCTTTATTTACAAGGATAGCTCCTTCTCCTCTAACTGCTTCAGTTATCATATTAGTCTTTTGATGTAAAACTGTTGGGTGAGTTTGGTTTGATCCATATCTACTAAAGCCCCACTAATTTTTCTATCATAACAATCCCATCTCCAACTATTGCAGGATCGTTTGTAGAACCAAATCCTTTTTAATTTTTGGGTTATATTTTTCAACCATTTTAGCATTGGCTCCAAATCCACCTGTTGCAACTATTACAGCTTTGCTTTGATTATATATTCTTCACCATTAGCTTCTTTAACTTTTACTCCAGATATTTTATTGTTATTTTTAACTAAGGCTATAGCTTTTGTTCCTTTTCTTATATCTATTTTTATCTTTTTCGGCTAACATTTGAAAGTGCAGTAATAATATTTTGATTATACTACAGAACCACCTGTTGGTCTATAGAGTTCTTTTAGCACTTTTTGCCCACCAGTAAAGTAAGTTCATTTAAGTCTGCTCCTCTTTCTAGTAACCAGTCAACTATTGCACTTTGATTTTTCCTGTTAATACTTCTAACTAAAGGCTTTATTATTTCTATTTTTCCACCTTTCATTGTATCTTCATAGAAAAGTTCAGCACTGTCTTCAACACCTAATTTCTTTTTGTACACTTGTTCCAGCCGCATGTCCAGCTGTTGCATAGTTAGTATTTCCACCTAAAAAGTTCTGTTTTTCAATTAATATAACACTTGCACCTTTTTCATAAGCAGCAATTGCAGAAGTAAGTCCTGCTCCTCCTCCTCCAATTACAACTACATCAGCTTGTCTTGAAAGTTTTTGTCTTTTTATTAAGAGCTGCTTCAACTTTTGTTAATTTTGCTCCACTTAGCTTTTCTAACACTTCTTCTATAGCTACTTTTGTTCCTTCACTGTCAATGAAGCTCCTGAAACTCAGTCTACTTCATAGCTTTGGAGTAGCTATAGCTCTTTTAATGATTTCTCTTATTGCTGGTTTAGCAAAATCTGATTCTTGTTCTTTTTGATTTGAATGTCAACGATTTTATTGTCTTTAATTTCTACATCAAGTACTATTCCATCTTGATGGTAACCATAACCTGTTCCTTCATATGCTTTCAGCACTAGCTGTAGTAAAAGAAGAGTGAACATTAAAGCCGTCAGTCCTAAAATCTTCCTAAAAATTTTTCATACCATCCTCCATATTCCCATATTAAAACAATAAACTATAATTCTATATTATTTTATATATGGATTTTGTCAATGATTTTTATTTTTATTTCTAAGCACTACAGGTGAGGGGGTACCTGTAGTTTTAAATAATCTATAATAACTTTTATTAGGGTGGGGTCATATTAAAAATCTTTTTATCTCTTAGGATTTCTCCTGTCATTGCGTCGATTACAAATTCTCTATCCATGAGATCCTTCTGCAACTTCTACATCATATACTAAAACACCTATTTTATGTTTTAATTCTATTTCTTTAAACTTTCCATTTTTAGATTGCTTTTTAATGCAATTTCTTTAGCTCTATCATAGAAAATTTTAGGTTCTTTCTTTGCTGCTACTTTTTCAGTTTTAAACTTTATAACTTCGCCTGTTTCAGCATCTTTTTAAATTCCTTCTCAACATTTCCATCCCTATAACTTCATAGACTTTTCTTCCATTTTCTATCCAGTTTCAAATTTAGTTAGTTGCCCATTAGGAACTTCTACTATTGTTTTTATTTGCTCTTGACTCAAGTGCAGCTAAAAGCATTTGTTGAAAACCCTAAACTTCAATGATAATTGCTCCTACTAACAATAATCTCTTCTACTTCCCTCTCCTCTATTCTTTTTCTTATATTATAATTATAATTTATATTTATGAATAAAAGATGAAACATTATTTTTATTTTTATGTTTTTATTTTTAATAAGTAACTTTATCTTATTATTATATGCATAGTATAATTTAGCTAATGAATACTAAATGAATATAGTTTTTATTATACTAATTTTTCAAAATTATGTCTTTTGAGCTAATTCTTCTAATTCTTCACTAAAGCCTGATTTTGAAAATAGAATAAAATATTCCTCTCTATTGTTATTATTCCATTTTATATTTTAGCTTTTCTTGTAATTGCTTCAAAATACTTAAAACCTACTTGTTTTAGAATATTTGCATTCTCAAAAACAATTTTATTGATCCTATCCTAAAAGCTACAATATCCACCTCTGTTTTTTGTCCACCATCTACCAACTTTTAATAATGGAAATGGAATATTCTCCCTTATGCTTTCTCTGGCTAGATCTTCATATATCTTTGAACATATAGCTCAAACTCATTATTAATTTTTATTTTTACACAGGTTCAATTCTCAATTTTTCAAAAATAACTTTGATAAGGATATATATGAGCAAAACCGACTTCAAGTAATTATCTTTTATCTATATAATACTTTTTGAATTATCTATATTTTCAGTCAATAAGGTTTCCTTTTTCTAGAATATCTGATTCTATAAGTTTTTAATATATAAGCAGATATTCCTCCTGCATTTATTTGTAAATATGAGGATGTGAGAGACATTTTTGTATGTCCTATAGATATAGCATTTAATATAGAAATATCTTGATGGGTCATTCGCTTCTTCTTGAAAGTAAAAATTTGAGTTCTGAATAAGATAGATTCATTTTATCAAATAGATTATTTTCCTATATTATATAAAATGATTGCTCTCTATCTATACTCATATTATATTTGGGAGATACCACCTGTTATAGAGTAAAGTTCTAATAAATCTTGGTGGACTTATTTTTATTTATTATAGTGTTTAAATTTTTATTGGTTGAAGCTTTATCTGTGCTGTTCTTCTTCCATATGAGGGGGCTATCATGGCTACAGTTCTGAGGTACATCATAGATATTAAGAACCACATAAGATAACCATAATATTTTTGTCTTTAGCTTTTCATCATATATTCTTTGAAAATAGAGAAAAATTGTTTATTAATTAAGATAAATGTTGAAATTCATCTATTACTAAAAGCAAATTTTCATTTGAAATGTTATTAAATATTCAAAGTGTGTCACAATCTTTTATTTCTGGCCTCTTTAAAATTTCATCTTTAGAAATTCTCTATATCTGATTTTTAAATCTTTCAGTTTGCAAATTTTCATTTTTGTTTTATCAGCATAGGTCTATTTTTATAAATTCTTTTATTAAAGTGGTCTTTCCAACTCTTCTTCTTCCATATATTACCATAAAACTATTTTTCTTTTTATATTCTCTTTCAAAGGAGTTTCATTTTCTTTTCTCTATTGACAAAATTATTAGATCACCTCAATAAAATTATATAATATAAGTATAATAATTCAAATTATAATAATTTATTTAAATATAAAATAGTGCTAGTTGTTACTGGCACCATTTATAATCATAATTTTAAAGCTATTTCTACTGTTGTCTTCTTCCAATTGATTATACTTTTCAACAACACTTTTGTAATGTAATTTCTAAGAGTCGGGACAAATTGAGTGTGAACAGATGTCTTTATATTCTTCGTTACGCATTTTTCTTGATGGCATTACTACAAACAATCTTGTTCTCCTTGCATTAATTTTACCTATGGATAACCAAACTTTCATCTAAAGTTATATCTACATATGCTTTTAGTCTGTCTAATTTGTCTCCATCCACTTTTTGCGCTCGTTTTAGCTTTAATCATTTTTCATCCCCCTATACTAATTTATTGTCTTACTTATGATTATCTTTTACACTATCAACAAAAGTTCTCCAACCTAGTTTTCAATTTGGGATCTTTTCTGATCTCTTAACAAATGTGTAGTATGTACTCACTACCAGACATAAAATTTCTTTCCAGGCACTACTGAGTTTTAATATTACTTTAAACATTTTTAATATCAGCATTTCTTTCTAATTCCTTGCTCTAACCATTTGTCTATATATTTTTTAATCTTTTCTGTGTCATTCATAAGCACTCAACGATTTTTCCAAAATTCAGATATCTAACTTCATCTAATTCATCAAAAACTATTATAAGCATCTTTCGTTGACACTCCAAAACCTAAAGGTTTTACTAAAATTACGAATCTTTCAATTATTTTCCACTAACTCAATTTTATTACCTTTTCCTCCAACTCTTGCAGTCTTATTTTTAATAAAGAAAAGGTACGTCACTGCCTGCTTTCATTTGCCAACTCTTCCAATTCTTTTTCCATTGTAAACATTTCGCAATGATCATTCAAAAGTTTCAGACCAACATCAGAACTTCCCTCCTCCAAGACCAGCTTCAGAAGGAATATTCTGATTAATATTTCTACTACTTTTCTCCTTATGTTTTCTTACTGTTCTCAAAAATATCTCATATACCCCATACAAAATACTTCTTTCATCAGTGAGATATTCTTATCAGAGACAGCTAATCAAATCTCCTGATTTCTGAATAAAATGTTATTCCATTTTCATCAGGATAAGTCAATAGGAGACATTACTGAAATCAATTTCTGATAACCATCTCCTGCTTTTTGATAAACATTTAAACCTATATGAATTTTAGCATTTGGGTAAATCTTATACTTATTAAAAAGTCCTCATCCTTATCAAATTAATTTCAATGTCTAAACCTTTAGTATCTAATAATTTTACCAAAATCACTTGTCTTGTCTCGAAAACATTTCCTAAAGGAACTTGTAAAATTTCAAACTTGAAAATATTATATATATTCTATCTCTAAAGTTTGCCCGACTTTAACTTCAGCAGCTGCTTTTTACAACTTTTCCATCTAGTTTAACTTTTCCTCCATCTACAACAAGCTTTTGCAATGGGTCTCCTTTTCATAATTTCTACTTTTCTAAAAATCTAATCTCATAAAACATCCTTTTCTATTTATACCTCTTTTTCCATAGTATGTCAACTTTTTATTTTAATTAATGTAATATTTTTATGCTTTTCTAATAATTTTATTAAAACCTTATAAATGCTTAATATATTGTTATAATAACAATTTATTTTAAATTAGATTTAATTAGAATATAGATCAAAAACTCAAAATATCTCCTTCAAACCCTATAGTTTGAGTATAAATTTTAAATAGACTTATTTTTATTAGCTAATAGATAAATAATTTTGTTGACATTTATTTTTCCTCATTAAGAATTAATTAAAAAGCCTTTTTCCTTATCCTCCTTTATGCTTACAATACCTAGATTCTCTAGCTCTTATCCTAATTTTTAGAATTCAGAAACCTTTTGCCTCAGATTTTAATTTTTCCAAAATCGTCCTCTAACTCCTTATGTAGCTCTTCTAATTCTTCCAAAAGTTTTTAAAGCTAAAAGCCCTCTTGTAAATCTTTATTTTTCATTTTTCTATATAATTATCAGGTAAAAAAATCTTGGGAAAATTAAGTTCTATATTAACATCTTCTAATTCTTCTTCATTTTCACCTTTTTAATTTTAATATTTCTTCATTTAACATTTTTCATATAGAGTGTAACCAAAAGTTTCAACAAGCTCCATGCTGTCTTTTTCACCTAAATTTCTCAACTCCTCTGATTTTAGAGTCTTCCATGAGATAAATCTATACCTGTTAAATTGTCAAATTCTCTAATACTTTCTTCTCTTTTTCTGTGCATTTTTAGTTTTGTTTTCGTTCATAAGCTATGCATAACTTTTTCTTATTGCTTCTACCTATTCTTCCTCTAAGTTGATAAACTTAGGATAAACCTAACTTTTCACTCCTTCAATTATCATAGTATTAGCATTTTCTATATCAATACCATTTTTCTATGATAGTTGTTGCAATTAAAAACATCTGTATTTCCATTTTTCAAAAATTATGTATAGCTCTCTTTATATCCCTTAGCCCAACATCTGACCATGTATATAGTCAACTTTTATATACTCAGGTAAAGTTCTCTAAGTTCTTTTGACTTCATCTCAATTCTTTTCACTGAGTTAAATATATAGAAACCTGTCCTTCTCTTGAGACTTCAGTAAGTATAATATCTCTAATTAAATCTTTATTAGTGTCTATATACTCTGTTTTGAATTTTTGTCTTCCTTCTGGAGAAGTATCTATAACAGATAAATCTCTAATTCCCAATAGTGATAAATTTGGAGTTCTAGGAATAGGGGTTGCTGTTAGAGTTAAAATATCTATATCACCTTTGAGTTTTTCAACTTCTCTTTGGCTTTAACTCCAAACTTTTTGCTCCTCATCTATTATAAGAAGACCTATATCATTATATTTTATATCGTCTGACAATAATCTATGAGTTCCTATGATTAAGTCAGCTGAGCCATTCTCTATCTTTTTAAAGACTTTCTTCCTGCTCTTTTTTTAGTTTGTACTCTACTTAAAATCTCTATATTTATAGGATAGTTTTTAAATCTTTCACTAAATCTTTCATAATGTTGCTCTGCTAGTACAGTAGTAGGAACTAAAAATTACAACTTGTTTCTCGTCCATTATAGCTTTAAAAGCTGCCCTTATAGCGACCTCTGTCTTACCATAACCAACATCTCCACAGACAAGTCTATCCATAACTTTACCTGACTCCATATCTCTTTTTACATCTTCAATAGCCTTTAATTGCCCTGGGTTTCAGTAAATGGAAAAGCCTCTTCAAATTCTTCCTGCATAACAGTGTCTTTTGAAAACTTAAAACCATTTTGCTAAATCTTTTAGCTTGAGTTTTTATTATTTCTTTAGCAAAAGATTTCTATATCTTCGCTCAATCTAGCTTTTCTTTCTTCTAAAACCTTTTTCTTCCAAGTTTATATATTTCAGGTATAACATCAGAAATATTAATATACTTCTCTATCTTATTTATACCATCAAGAGGAACATACAACTTATCTTCATCAGCATATTTTATCTTTAAGTAATCCTGTCCATCAATGTTTTCCAAACCTAAGAATATTCCTACACCAAAAATTTTTCATGTATTACATAATCTTGTTCTGCTATTTCATCGACAGTCTTATACCTTAGAGCCTTCTTTTTCAACTCTTTCTCTTTTTACTCTAATACCTTTTATTTCTCTATCTGTCAGTATTAGCTTATCCTCTGTTCTATAACCTTCAAAAAGCGGATACTTTTCAAATTTAATATCATAACCCTAAATATTTCTTTGTACCTAGTGAGCTTCTTCTGAATAAATTATGATATTTGTATTTTCAGATAATTTTTATTCTGTCTATAACTTCAAACTGCTTTAATTCTTCTTCTGTAAATTTTTGTATTTCTATCTGCTTTCCTATTTTAGAGAGTTCTGTTATTTTGTTTATTATGTCATTTTTCTCTATCTGAATTTTTCACCCATAAGTCTTTTTAACTTTTTGCTTGTAAAATATCATTATTTTCATAGTAATATTCCACTTTATTTTTGTTGTATACATAGAGAAGAAATCTTTTTATCTTTATTATTGTCTATATACAGTTCTATACTGTCTAATTTTTCAATACTTAATTGAGAATGTAAGTCAAAATATGTTATTCTATCAATTTCATTTCCAAAAATTCTATTCTCACAGGATTTTTCTTGATTGATATTAAAATATCTAAGATATCCTCTTACTGAATATTCTTTTCTTTGAGTAGCATATATGTTTTTCAAACTCAGCTTCAATTAATTTTTTTCTTCCAGGCTTTTATATCTACTTCTTTTCCTTTTTCAATAAAAAATACTGTTAGCCTTAGAATAATAATCTTCTAAGAAATATTCTAAAGAGATTAAGATTATAAATTTTTCATCTGATTTTTAGAAGTTCTAATAGATCATAATTATATTTCTTTAGTTCTCCATTTTCATTTTTCTTTTTATTCTGAGAATTCTTCCTTTATAGAAATCTTTTAGCACAAAAATAATCATCTATATTTCTATTAGATGAGCAGACGTAGACTATACTATTCTTTTTATTTTTAGCCAAAATGATTTCCCTCTAAATTTTCTTTTCCATATTCTCTCCTAATCCATACAAAATAGATTATATCAATTATTACAATATATTTCCACTAAATTTTTAATTAAAAAGTAGGAGTATGAAAATAGTTATTAAAAATATATTGAAATATATTTAATTAAATGCTAATATATTTATATGAAAAATATATAAACCAAAAGAATTTAGTGAATTAGTAAATAAAGTGTAAATACACTTCAAAGATGGGATAGAGAAGGTATATTGATAGCACATAGAACCCCAACAAATAGGAGATATTATACTTTAGAAGATTATAATAAAGTTATGGGTATTGAGGTAACTCAAAATCAAGTATATGAAGTTATTATATATGCAAGAGTTTCTAATCATAGTCAAAAGATGATTTACAAAAATCAAATTAAATTTTTTAAGAGATTATGCTAATGCAAAGGGATATATAGTATCAGAAGTTATAACTGATATAGGAAGTGGAGCTTAATTATCAAAAGAAAAAGTTTAATTCAATTCTTTATTCTGATAAAAACAAAAATACTCATATCATATAAAGATAGATTTGTAAGGTTTGGTTTTGATTGGTTTGATAATTTTTAAAATCTAAAGGTAGTGAGATAGAAATTGTTAATAATGAAGATTTATCACCACAAAAAGAAATGGTACAAGATTTAATTTCTATTATAGATATATTTTCTTGTCACATATATGGACTTAGAAAATACAAAAAGAAAATAAAGGAAGATAAAGATGTATAAAGCACTAAAGATAGAATTAAAACTAACAAATGAACAGAAAATAAAAAAGTTTGTCAAACCATTGGAACAGAAAGATTTATATATATGAGTATATTAAATACAATAAAGAACAATATGAACTAGGTAATAAATTTGTAAGTGCTAATGATTTTTCTAAATATATTAACAATGTCTATCTACCTAATAATCCTGATAAAAAATGGATAAAAGATGTATCTTCTAAATCAGTAAAAACAAGCTATGATTTACGGAGAAAAAGGCTTTTAAAAAATTTTTAAAGGTTTAAAGTCTTTTCTGTCTTTAAGAAAAAAAGGTAAGAATGAGTTGGGAGCATATTTTGTTAAGAATAATAAAAACTGATTTTGAGTTTTATAGGCATAAAATAAAAATACCTACCTTAAAATTTGTAGAGTAAAAGAATATGGATATATACCTAAAAATGCGATTATTAAAAGTGGAACTATAACTAAAATAGCTGATAGATATTTTCTATCTCTTATTATGGAAGTTGAAGATACTGTAAAAGCAAGTAATACAAGTAGTAAAGGATTAGGGAGTAGACTTAGGTATAAAAGATACAGCTATATGTTCTAACGGTAAGAGTATTTAAAAAAATATAAATAAAACTAAAAAGTTAAAAATTGAAGAAGAAACTTAAGAGAACAAAGAAAGATGTCAAGAAGTGTAGAATATTCTAAATCTAAAAAGATAAAATTAAAAGAATGTAAGAATTTTTAATAAGAAAAAGTTGAAAGTACAAAAAATTATTTTATAGACTAGATGTATTAGAGATGATTATAATAATAAAATAGTAGATGAAATAACAAGAACTAAGTTAAAATACATTACTATTGAAAATTTAAAAGTATCTAATATGATGAAAAATAAACATCTTTCAAAAGCTATACAAGAACAGAATTTCTATGCGATAAGAACTAAACTTATAAATAAATGTAAGGAAAGAAATATAGAAATAAGGTTAGTAGATACATTCTATCCAAGTAGTAAAACTTGTTCTTGTTGTGGAGAAATTAAAAAGATTTAAAAACTTAATGATAGGATTTATAAATGTAGTAGTTGTGGCTTAGAAATAGATAGAGATTACAATGCAAGTATAAATCTTGAAAAAGCACAAGTATATAAGATCATAGCTTAAAACTATAATTAAAATAGAATATATATTCTCAAATAATATAAAAGGAGAAAGCTACAAATAGCAAGTTAAAATATCTATATGTACCGATGGCTAGTCGAGGGATTTTACGACTATGGAGAGTACAAGGAACTATGAGTAGATACATTGTATTGAAAAATATACTCGTTGAGTAGTAATATTCTAGTGTATTAAATATATTTTAATACATTTTAGTATGAATACCTGCCAGAGTATCTCCCAAATAAAGATTTACTAAATATACTTAGTAAGTATTTTTAGATAATAGTAAAAAGTACTATTATCAAAAAGAAGTAGTAAAGATTTTTCACTCTTTCACCTCCTTTAAAAAGAGATATTAGAGGAAAAAAATGGCAATTCATTATATCATAAAACTTGATTTTTAATATAATTATGTTAGAATAACTTAAGTAAGTAGTATAAGATTTAATGGCAAATAAAAATAGCACCTATGCCAGTAGGTGCTATTTTTATTTTATATCTAGTTTTTCCAAAAATTCTAACTGCAATATACATAAGTCTAGCTAAAAATAGGATTAACTCCTTCTTCTTTTTAAGATTTCAAAGAATATTTTATCTGCTTTTTCTTTTCAATATTCAGCTCACAGTTCTTTGAATAAAGATAGTCATGCACAACACTTGCCCCACTATGTTTTCCATAGGGAAGAACAATAGCTCTAAATATCCTAGGTATGGAAGCATAATCTGTTACAAAAGATTTAGGGTACTCTTATAACATAATTTTCTATCTGGTATATGTAATCAGAAATTAATTCAAACTTTCCATTCATAAGATCCTTAACCAACAACTTTGACATTTCCATAAGCTTCACCTCCATTTTCTATATCATAATAGCTTTTAATATAATTTTCATTCACTCAAAAACCTTATATACTTCTATAAAAATATTAAAAATTCTATTTCAAGTTTACAATTTATTTAAAACATTAAAAACTATAATAAAATTATATGTTTTTTTATTTGACGATATATATTAGTTAGATGTATAATTATCTTAAAAAGAGGGTGATTTATATATAGATAAAGCATTCTCAACTTTTGAGATAATACTATCTATTTTAATTTTTCAATTTTATTGAATATTGCATTTCTAAAGTATAAGGAATTTAAAGAGTTAAGGGATATAAATGAAGCCAAAACAAAAATTACAGAAGCATTTTATTTGGTATCAACAACTTCTTTGAAACAGAAAGAAAGCAAGAATTAGAATTAGACCTTTTCTGCATTGTAATATCAGATAAAAACACTTCAATCACAAGATATAGAGCTTCAAAAAATTTAATTTATTATCATACCTATACATCTAATTTAAAAATTTTAAATTCTCTTTTTACTAAAAATAGCAATATTTCCAAGTCATTTTCAATATATATTTTCAACAAAGAGAAAAAGTAAGATATAAACTTTCTTTTTATGGCTTCGATAGAAGTAAATTTTTAAAAAATCAATAGTTATCGTAAGAAAAAAATAATAACGAAAATAAACTACAACAATATTGCTGACTATCATAAAAATACTAATGAAGATAGAGAAAGCTTTTACAAGGACTGGAGAAAAGAATGATTAAGAAATTATTTCTATGCTTTTTATTTTTGTTCATATGCTTAAATATCTTTTCTAAACAAAAGTATGTAGTTAGAGTTGATATTATAGGTAAAAATGCTAATAGAAGCTATTTTATTAAATTTTTCAGATGAGAATAATTTGAATAGTTTTGAAGTGTATGACGAAGATAATTAATTTTCAAAAAGGAAGAAAAATGGAAAAATAGAAATTATTTTAAAAAGTCGATTAATAGTAGTATGGATAATAATAAAATTTCACTCATTGAGGACATAGAAGACTTATATGCTAGAGAAAAATCTAAGTTCTAATAAAAGTATCTTCTACATATTATTAGAGGCTATAAAATTTTTAGCAAGTGATATCCATATAGAAGCCTTAAATAATATAGTTAGGATTAGATATAGAATAAATGGTATTTTTAAAAAGAAGTAGCTAGAATAGATAAAAGTTTTCTAGCAGCTATAAGTTCAAAGATAAAAATATTATCTTCTTTTGGATATAGTTGAGAAAAAGGAAACCTCAAGATGGTAGATTTTCATTGAGATATAAAGGTAGAGAAATAGATTTTTAGAACTTCTATCATGCCCACTATGAATGGTGAAAAATTGTAATTAGAATTTTGGATAAGTTTAACTATAACTTTACCTTAGAAGATTTGTATTTATCAGAAGAAAAATAAAAAAAGTTTTCTATAAAAGCCATCAATCAGAACAATGGTATTATTATAGTAAATGGATATACAGGTTCAGGAAAATCTAGTACTCTATACAGCATATTGAAATATAAAAAATAAAGAAGAAGTTAATATTTCAACTGTAGAAGACCCTATTGAATATCAAATTGAAGGAATTAACCAAGTTCAATGTAAGAATGAATTAGGTTTTAAAATTTTGCTCAATTTTAAGATCTTTATTGAGGCAAGATCCTGATATTTTAATGATAGGAGAAATTAGAGATAAAGAAACAGCTGAAATAGCTGTTAAAGCTTCATTGACAGGACATTTAGTTTTTCAACTCTACATTCAAATGATAGCTTAGGTTGTATAAAGTAGACTAGTCAATCTGAGGCATTGATAACTATCTTTTAAGTTTAGTTTTACAGATGATAGTTTCTCAGAGATTAGTTAGAAAACTTTGTCCTCATTGTAAAAAGAAGATGAGAACTATAAAGAAAAAAATTAAAAAGTTTAAACCTAGCTGAAGAAAAACTATAAAGATGTAAAGTTCTATACTTCTGGAGCTTGTGAAAAATGTATGAACACAGGCTATATAGGAAGAATCCCTGTTTTTGAGATAATTTATTTTGATGAAAGTTTAAAAAATATGTTAGCACAGAAAAAGGAAAATAAAACAAAATTTTTAAAAACTCTACTTGAAAAATGCAATGGATAAGGCTAAGGAAGGATTAACTTCGCTTGATGAAATAATGAGAAATGATGATGAAATCAAAAAAAGAAAAAAATTTTTATTTTTTTCACTAATGAACTAGCTCTACTTATAAAAAGTGGTCTAACTTTTACAAAAGCTATAGAAATTATATTAAAAGAAGAAGAATAAAAAAATTTAAGGATATTCTAAAGAAAATTCATAAAAACTTAACTATGGGTGAAAAAATATTTATGATAGTTTTAAGCCTTTTGAAAACACTTTTGGAAGCACCTATTTATATATTTTTAAAAATTGGAGAGCTCAGTGGAAATATAGTAGAAAGCTTAGAAGATATTTCAAAAATCTTTTAGATTTTGATTTAAGTAGAAGGAAAAATTAGGGGAATTTTAATTTATCCCATAGTAGTTATCTGTTTAACTTTTTGATAGTGAGTTTCTTACTCATCTTTATCTTGCCTAGCTTTTTATTACAATTTTTGAAGAAAAATCAAATTGAACTACCTTTAGTTACAAAGAAATTTTATTAGGGTATTTCAAAGAATTTTCATTATATTTTTAATTTTTATAATATGTATACTAACAATAATATTTATTTTTAATATGTATATAAACAAAAATAAATATAAAAGAATAAGAAGAGATAAATTTCTTTTTAAACATATTTTTATTTGGAGAGTTAAAGAAACTATTACTTGCTTCAAACCTCTATCATTCATTTTTCAATACTTTTGAATGCTGGAATAGGAATGGTAGAAAGTTTAGAAATAATGTATATGAACAATAATAACTACTATCTTAAAGATAGATTATTTGAGGTTAAGAAAGCTATATTAGCAGAGAAATAACATAACTACTTCCTTTAAAAACCTAAATCTTTACAACGATAGATTTTCTATTTTAATCACTGTAGGAGAAGAAAGTGGATATCTCTCAGAAAATTTTTACAAATTTCTAAAATTTTAAAGGAAGATTTTGATTATAAGTTAAAAAATTACTAGCTATACTAGAACCCTTAGTAATTTTTAATTTTAGGACTTATAGTTGGTTTTTGTAGTTTTTAGCAATATATCTACCAATATTATCAATAGGAGATATATTTATATATATTGAAATTAACGACTGCGAATGACGAATTTTATCGTAAAATGCTATGTTAGTGAGCGTCAAAAAGCAAGTGTCTGAGTTGATTTATCAACAAGTTTTTGCTTTTAGCGAACGATTAGCATTTTAGATTAAAAATTCAGTCTCAGCAGGAGTTATTAAAATTTACTGTAATCATTCGCTGTCGTTATTAAAAATTTTTTAAATAAGAATTCGAGGAGGTCTATATGAAAAATCGTGGTTTTTCTTTGATTGAAGTCATTATAGCAGTAGCTATAATAGGAATATTATCAGGTATTGTTGGCTTAAAATTGAGATCATATATGCAACTTCTAAAGATACTAGAGCTGTGGCAACTCTTAATTCCTTTCGTTTAGCAGCTCAAACTTATCAAATAGATATGATAAACCTCTTATTGAAGATAGTTCTAAATATGATGATGATGTAGAAATTAAAAAAGCTTTAGAAAAATTTAGAAATATATTTAGATAAGAATGCTAAAGAAATTATATCTACAAAATAGAATAACTATAGGAGCTTCAAGAGATACTGAAAATGGAGAATTAAAATATGGAGGAAGTAAGATTTACTTTTAAAGATCCTGATAATACTGCTAATAGTGATGGTTATTATATTTGGTTAGTTCCTGTAAATCCTACTAAAAAATTTTGATAGCAAAAGGAAAAAGAATGGACAAAAAATATTGATAATTTTTCTATATACAGCATTGCTATTTGTTATGTATATAGATATTAATAAAAAAGTATATTCCCAATGTTTTAAATTTTTTTCTATCTTAATACTTTCAGTTTTTATTAGGGGGATATCTGAGATAGAAAAATTTCTTTATAGGTGCAACTTGCTATGTCTTACCTATACTAATCTTTTTATGGCTATATCTCTGATATTTTGAAGAGAAAGTCTTTGGCTGGTGATATAAAATTAATAATAGCCCTAGGTGGACTTTTTATATCACAGTGAAATTAATATTTTTACAAATTTATATTTTTTTACCTTTTAGTATTTTCAATTGCCACCCTTTATATTACTTTTTATCTTTGCGTATATTTTTGTAAAAACAGAGTCTTAAAAGATTAGAGGTGTAGAGATAGCATTTGCTCCCTATATATGTATAGCCTTTTTTATTATCTACAACTATATAGAAGGTATATTATGAAGAAATCTAGAGCCTTTTCTTTAATGGAAGTTATTGTGTCAGTATTTATCTTATTTTTAGTTTTAATACCTAGCATAAAAATTAAATAGTCAGCAGTTAAAAACTTATTCAAAAATAAGGACTAAGGAAAAAGAGTTACATTTTTTTAATTCTTTAAATAACTATATAAAATCTAAATCTATCTCAAATAGTCACTTAGAATTTAATAGTTATTCTGATTTTCTAAGTTCCTTCAGTGACTTCCAAACTTATGCTAGAAATATACAAAACGATGAATTTAATTTACTGATAGATGTTGAAGATATAGAAGTAGATTTTTCTGATAGAAAAGAAAAAGTAAGTTTAATTAATTTAGAATACAGAGGAGCTTCAAAAACATATAAAAAATAAAAATTATAAAATTTAAGGATTAAATGTATATGAACAAAAAAATAAAAGCCTTTTCTCTTGTTGAAATTATAATAGCTATAAGCCTCACTTTAATAGTAGGTTCTATCTGTCTTATCACTTTCTATTCTATGAATAAAAAGTTTTTTTAGTTATGAACAAAACATATAAAAAGAGATAAAGAGATAGCAAGTTTTTAGGGATTTACTTGTTAGTCATATAAAAGTGGAATGAGGGGTAGAAATAAGAATTAGTAATGTTTCTAAAAATCAAAATATAAATAGTTTAGAAATCTCTTTTTAAAAGAAAGTGAAAAAGAAGGAAAATCTTTTAGTTTTAAAAAATTCAAGCCTATAATGAGATTGAAAAAAACTACAAGCAGATACTATAGATGTTTCTTATTTTATGAGGATAAAGTGAGTATTAGCTATTTTTGATGAAGGAGATATAGTCAATCTCTTTAATGGCACAGTAATTTTGGAAAATTGTTCTGGTAAATTTAACTTTGATAATAATATTTTAAAGTTCTATCTAAAAGATAAGGAAAAAGAATATGAGAGAAATATTGTACTACGATCAAAAATAAAGCCTATATTTTTAGAAGTTATAATAATTTCTTTTCTATTTATTAGTTTAACTCTCTTTTGTACAAATACTTTTAAATAATAGTTTTAAGCTATATAAGGTAGATTACGAAACTCAAGAGAATTTTTCAAAATTTAGATTTTTTTAAATGAGATAATGAAAGTAGAGATAAGATATATAGAAAAATATTAATGATGGCAATATTAAAAAATGCAGTTGACTATATAGTTCTTAATGAAGCAGGAGAAAAAAATTTTTCTGATAGCTGATCCTAGTAAAAGAATTTCCTTAGGAGGCTATACTTTATTAAATGATGAAATAAAAAAATAAATGCTTTTAATTTTGTTAATATACATTTTAAAAAAAGAGTAAGTATTAAAGATAAAAATTATTTCATATTTGCAACAGTAAAATATGAAGTAGGCAGATTCAAGAGATTTAGAAAGTCTTTACAACGGTGTCTTGACAAGGATGTGGATAAAAGAAGATGTCTAAAAAAACTTTAGCTTTAACTCATATTGATAATTATATAAATGGTGGAAAAAAATACTATTCTTCTTTTAGAGAATAAGTTTTTTTATATTTTTAAAGTTCAAATAGAGAATGTTTTAAAATGAAGAGGACAGAAAAGAAAAATTAGAAGATAGATTGGAAAATAGTCTTTTCCAAGATATAATTCTGATGATTTTGTATTGAGATATGAAATTCTTAAAAAAAGATAAAAAAGAGAAAAATATAGTCGTTTATTTAATGGATATCAATTATTTAAACGATTGTATTATTGATGATATGAAGGACTATGGTTTCATTTCTATTATTCCTTCTTTTTATATCCAGAGAGAAAAAGATTTAAATCATTATTTTAACTTTGATATAAGCGAAACTATGCTAGTTATAACTGAGTATATGAACAATAATATTTTAGATATACAAACTTTCAAACTAAGCAAGTCTTCACTTGATAATGAGGATTTTGAAGTTGAAGATAAATTTTCAATAATAAATACTTTTCTAGCTAATATTACTGAGGATATACATATAATTTTCACTGGAGATAAAAATAAATTTTTGATGACTTAGAGCTAGAGAACAAGACTTATTCTTTTTATTCAGTTGATAATTTAGATTTTTCTAAATATCCTAATTTTTCTTCCTGAAGAATTGAGAAACAAATATTCTCTTTACTATATAGAAAGTAAATATCTATATATTTTTGTTAGGACTTTCTATATTGACAATCATATTGACAATAATAATTCACTATAGTATCAATAGTTCTGAAAGAAATTAGAAACCTTAGAGCTTGAAAGTACCAAGCTTGAAGAAGAAATTGAGAATGCTAGAAATGAAATGGAAGAGATTGAGGTTGAAAGTAAGAACTTACAAGAGTTTCTTGTAAAAAGAAGATATGGATATAAAAGATATCTTCATTTTTTTAGAAGAATTGACTTATCTTTGTCCTGAATACTTAAAAATATCTAGTATAGAATATGATGAAAATAAAATTTTTCAATATAGAGGGCAAGACTGACAAAGTTGAAAGAATAACAAAATTTCTAGAAAATATAACAAACTCTAAAAATTTTTATACTATCTAACTATGACTATATTTTTAAAAAAATCCAATGAGATAGAATTTAAAATTGAAGTCAAGTATAGAGCTGTTCCGAGGTGAGGATATGTTTAAAGACTTAAAAAAATAAAAAAATCTAAAGATAATAATTTTACTTATTTGTTATCTCATAGTTTTTACTTCCTTATTTTTAAAAAAACATTTTAAAAACTTGTTGAAATAAAAGAATTAATCGAACAGGAAGATATAAAAATAGGAAGACTTAACTATGAGAAAAATACAGTTTTAAAAGCATTAGCCTTGAAAAAGAAGATTTTGAGAAAGAACAGAAAAATAGTAAAAATGAAGAAGATGAAACTAGAAATCCTTTTGATAATATACCTTCCCTTTTCAGATATATAGAAGATAAAATTACTAAAAATAATATTAATTTTTCAAAATTTTGGAAGAAGCAGAAGAGAAGAAGATAAATTAAATTTAACTATGACTTTCAAAGGTAAAGAAAAAGATGTTAAAAATTTTTCGCTGATATAGAAAATGAAGATTATGATATTAATTTTCTTCTTCATATTTGAAAATAACTGTAGATAAGAGCTTATTAGAAGTAAAATCTAATCTTGTTGCCACAGTTTTAGATAAAAAGAAGAAGTGGAGATTGATATAAGTACAGGTGATAAAAATATTTTTCAATCTCTTAATATAAATCCTAAAGAAAAAGAAGATGAAGAAAATTCGTATTCATATATGAGAATAGGTGACAAAAACCTATTATAGAGTTTCGGCAAAAAGAAAATAAGAAGAAGAACAAAAAGACTAAAACAAAAAGATAAAGGTGAGGACTGATGAAAAAATTTACTCTAATATTATTTTTAATTTTAAATAACTTTCTTTTTCAATTGGATTAAATCGTGATGTTGATATTATTGATATGCCACTCCATGAAGTTCTAGCAGTTTTATCTAAAGAATGTGTAGAAATTTAATTTGTTCTAAGGAAGCTAAGGACATTGTGATTGATACATATTTTTAATAAGGGTGAAGATTTAGACTCTGTTTTAGGATTTCTAGCTGAGACTTATGGTTTAACTATGAAAAAAAGAAAATAATACCACAATCTTTATGCTAGCTAGTGAAAAATTCTAAAAAGCTAAAATTATTGGTAGAGTTACCTCTAATAATATGTCTTTAGAAGAGCTAGAATTGAATTAAAAGATGTGAATAAATTTGTTTATAGCGATAAAAGTGGAAAGTCATCCTAGATAATTTGGATAAAGATGTCTATGTTTGTAAGATTTCCAAAAAGGTTATGAAGAAAAAAGGTGAAATTATAGATAGTTCTAAGTCTATTTCTATTTTGAATGTAGATTTAAAAAGAAAAAAAGCTGATAATTATACAAATAGACAAAATGAAGCTAATCTTGAAGATTTAAATTTCTATGAAGTTGATGGAAAAATTTTATTATACTAAAACTTTTTTTCTCTTTTTAATGTCTCTCCTGATGAAGTTTTTAAAAAGTTCTTCAGTGAAACTTTTGGAGAAAAATATAAAGGTTAGTAGCTTGAGTAAAGTTAATAAATTAGTTGTCAGTGCTGAAAGAGATATATTAGAAAATGCTATCTCTATAATAGAAGATATAGATAAAAATCTAAACAAGTTAAGATAAGTTCTCAAATTTTAGATATATCTAATAATCTTTTTGAAGAACTAGGGTTTTGACTGGGTATACAGACAAAATGTTGCAAGTGAAGAAAAGAAATAGTCTGACTGCTATAATTTTAGGTAAGACAGGGCTAAATGGTGTAGGGTTCTAGTCTTAATATCGTTAGAGCAATTTAATAATAAGAGTGATGTTTTTGAGTACAGGATTAAATTTACTTGAATCAACTAATGATTTGGTTGTAAGCTCTGTTCCCACTCTTATGATAGCTAGTGGTGAAGAAGGTGAATTCAAGGTAACAGAAGAAGTAATAGTTGGAGTAAAGACAACTAGAGAAAAAATAAAAATGATAAACATACTGAACCTGTATTTAAAGAAGCAGGTTTTGATTATGAAGGTTAAAGCCTTTCATTAAAGATGATGACTATATTGTTTTAGAAATTAGTTTAGAATTAAGTGATTTCAAGTTTAAGAGAAATGTTTTAAATATAAAGGATGTAAATTCAGGTACATATAACTCTGAAGGAGGATCTAAAGTTGGAAGAGCTTTAACAACTAAAGTTAGAGTTAAAAATGGAGATACTATCTTAATAGGAGGGTTAAAAAATCAATACAACAAAATATTGAAAGTAAAATTCCTATCCTAGGTGATATCCCTATTATAAGTTTTTCTTTAAAAAAACACTACAAAGAAAAGAAAAACTCAGATATGTACATAAAATTGAAAGTTGAAATAGAATAAATAATTTTTGCAATTCATTTTACATTCATTTTTCTCCTATATACTTAGAGCATATAAGGGACATAGATAAACCCTCCCTAATAAAAATGAATATGAGATAGAAAAACCACAGTCTCTCCCCTCATTTCTTGTGGTTTTTTTGTTTGCGATAAAATGGGAGGTTGAAGCATTTTTAGTTGACAATTAGAGTTTTATGGGGTATACTGTAAAAATAAATATTCATTATTAGATTGAACTAGGGGACTTCACGATAAATGAAGAGGTTCAAACTAAGTTAAGAGGGAGTAATAGTCAGGGGGACAAAACAATCATACAAAAAAACTATTACATAATAAAAATTTAACTTAGGAGGTTAAAATGAAAAAGAAACTATTTGGATTATTACTGTTCTCTTTAGTTTTATCATCATTGGCTTATGCAAAAAGTAAGAATACAGAAAATCAGAAGCAGCTCAAAATGTAGCTGGAACTAGTATAGTAAAAACTAAGCCCTGAAGAAGAAAAAGGAAGCTTTCAAAAGCTTTTAGAAAGAGCTAGAAAAGAATTGAGAAAGAAGACAAGGAAAGAGAAGAAGCTCTAAAACTTGCTGAAAAACAAGCTCAAGAAGAAGCTAAAAGAATTGAAGAAGCTCAAGCAAAAGCTCAGGCTGAAGCAGAAGAACAACAAAAACAAGTTCAACAAGTTCAAGAAACAACAGTACAAGAAAATGGAAATACTGTTACAGAAGTTGTTACTACTGCATCTGGTTTAACACCACAAGAAGAAAAAGAAAGCTTTTAAGGCTTTGGAAAGAGCTAGAAAAAGAATAGAAAAAGAGGATAAGGAAAGAGCTGAAGCATTAAAACTTGCTGAAGAACAAGCAAAAAGCTCAAGCTGCTCAAACCGCTCAAGAATAAGGGAAATCTATATACACTAGGAAATAATAGAAAAAGCTATTGCGATTAATTTTGCAATAGCTTTTATTGTTTTTAATATAAATTTAAATGTTTATTTTTAATCTTTCATTTAGCTCTTTAGAAAGTTCTTCATAACCTTTTTACCTAAAAAGAGCAAACATATTTTTTCTTGTATGATTCAACACCAGGTTGGTCAAAAAGGATTTACTTCTAATAAGTAACCACTTATAGCACAAGCTTTTTCAAAGAAATAAATTAAATATCCTATATTAAAAGCATTAAGTTCTGGTATATTTATAATTAAGTTTGGTACTCCACCATCTATATGAGCAAGTAAAGTTCCTTCAAAAAGCTTTTATTATTTACAAAAGATAGCCCTTTTTCCTTCTAAATAGTTAAGCCCATCTAAGTCTTCAGCTTCCTTTTTAATACTTATATCTTTAAGTGGATTTTCAACATTTAATATAGTTTCCATTAAATTTCTTCTACCATCTTGGATATATTGCCCCATAGAGTGAAGGTCTGTTGTTAAGTCAACAGAAGCTGGGAAAATTCCTTTTTATCTTTTTCCTTCAGATTCTCCATATAATTGTTTCCACCATTCAGAAATATAGTGAAGTTTAGGGTTCATAATTAGCTAAAATTTCGATATTATAATCCTTTTTATATAATATATTTCTTATAGCTGCATATTTATAACAGTCATTTGAAGTGAAATCTTTTTGAATAGTCTTCTCTTGCTGTTTGTGCTCCAGCCATTAGATCATCTATACTTATTCCAGCAACAGCTATAGGAAGTAAACCAACAGCTGTTAGAACAGAGAATCTTCCTCCAACATCATCAGGAATTACAAACTCTTCATATCCTTTTTCATCAGCAAGTTTTTAGAGCACCTTTATTTTTATCAGTTGTAACATAAATTCTTTCTTTTGCTGCCTCACCATATTTATTTTCTAAAAGTTCTTTAAAAACTCTGAAAGCTATAGCTGGCTCTGTTGTTGTTCCTGATTTTGAAATTACATTTACTGAAAAAATCTCTATCTCCAATAATTTCTATTAAATCTTTTAAATAAGTCCCTGATATATTTTGTCCTGCAAAAATAGATTTCAGGAGCATTTCTTTTTCTTTAGATAAAGAGTTAAAAAAAGCTATGACTTAAGCATTCTATAACTGCTCTAGCTCTAAGTATGATCCCCCTATTCCAATAACTACTAAAACTTCAGAATCAGATTTTATTTTTCACTAGCCTTTTTTTATTCTAGCAAATTCTTCCTTATCGTAATTAACAGGTAAGTCTAACCAACCTAGAAAATCATTTCCAGCTCCCTGTCTTATTATGTAATTTTTCACTTACTAATTCAACTTTATTCTTAAGTTCATTTAATTCATTTTCACTTACAAACTTAGAAATTTTTGAATAGTCTAAACTAATTTTTCATTTTTCCTCCTCAAATATTTCTTTCCATTATATCATTTTTCAATCTTGCTTAATAAATAGAAATTTTCTCAAAAAAATAACTTAAATATTGAAATTTTCAAAATTTTGTAATATAATTAAAAATTAAATATAAGTATTTTGTTCATATATTTTATTAAAAGGATTAGGTGAGGAAAGTGAAAAAGTTGCACTATGTCTAGGAGCTTTTCTATTGGTAGCTTGTGCTAATATTCCAAATCTTGAAAAAAATGAAAAAAATTTCTAATATTTCCAATATTAGTATAAAAAAATTCAAGTCAAGATTTTGATTTAACCTTCCATTCTGAAAAATGGTGGTTAGTATTAAATGATAGTTCTTTAAATCATTTAATTGAATTAGTTCTTAAAAACAATAAAAGTTTACAGATTGCAAAATTGAATATCAAAAATCAGAAGAAGCTATTAATTTATCTAAATCTTCTAAAAATTTAGATATTAGTTTTTCGGAGTGGTTTAACAAGGGTTGAAACTAGAGAAAATCCTTAAAAAAATTTAACAGGTAAAGATAATTATAGTCTCTATAACATTGGTTTACAGACAAGTTATGAATTTGATTTATTTGATAAATTTGATAATTCTATAAAAAGAAAAAGAATATCAAAAAAATAGCTGTTGATGCAAGTTCAAAATTGGCTGAACTTACATTAGAATATCAAACATTTAAATTGTATGCCTATTATCTTTTATTTAAATGAAGAAAGAAGTAATTTAGAAGATAGAAAAAGCTCTTCTTGAAAAAAATTATATTCTATGGAAAAAAATAGGTGTTGAAATAGGAAAGAGTCTAGAAGATAATGTTCTAGTAATAAAAGAAATGTTAGTTGGTGTAAATATACTTCTTAATAAAAATGAAGAAAAATATAAATCTTGTAAAAATAACCTATATCTTTTAGTTGGAACAACTTCATCAATTGAAGTGGATAATATATTAAATAATACTAAAAATAAAGATTTTAAGAAGTTATCTTCTAAAATAATAATACCTTCAAGTGTTCAATCTGACATTATTATTAACAGACCTAATGTACAATATTATTTAGCATTGATTGAAGCTCAAGATTCAAAAAATTAAGTCGCTGAAAGCTAATTTTTATCCTAGTTTTAGTATAACTGGTCTTCTTTCATATAAATCTTTAAAATTATCAGACTTAATTAGTCCTAAAAAAATCTTGTAGGTATAATTTCTCCAAGTATTCATTTGCCTATTTTAGATTCAGGTAGAATAAAAATCAACTTATAAGATAGCAGGAATTGATTATAATATTTTTGTTGAAGAATATAACAATGAAATTTTGAATTCATATAAGGATATAAATGAAAAAAATTAATTCAATATAATTCAGCTAAAAAAATATAAATATAGAAAGTGAAAAAAACTTTTTAAAAAATAAGAGATGAACAATTAACAAGATCTAAAAAGAGATTTGAGATGAGGCTTAGGGACTGAGAAAGCATATATTACTGAAAAAATATAATTATTTAGCTACAAAGTTAGAAGATAGTCAAAATAATTTAATGCTTTTTAATACAAAAATAGATTTTTTTAAATTCAATTGGTGGAGCATATTCACCTAAAAATTAGTAATAGGAGATTTTTAATGGATATTCAAGAAAAATATTAATGTAAATGTAAATGAAAATAATAATGAAGCAAAGAAAAATAATAATTTTAATTATTGTTACTATAGCCGCAATAGCATATCTGCTATATTATCAATTAGTAGGAAAATATAATGAGTCGACGGAAAATGCTTATGTTAATGCTGAACAAATTACTGTTACATCCCAAGTTGGTGGATTAGTTACTGAACTTAATATAACTGATACTCAAGATGTAAAAGAAGGTGACTTACTGGCCAGTGTAGATGATACAGACTATAAAATAGCTTTTAGAAACTGCTGAAGCAAATATTGCTCAAGCAGTTAAAGCATATTATTCTACTCAAAGTCAAAAATGCTATTGATCAAGATATAAATGCAAAAAAAGTTATTCTTGAAAAATTAGCTGAAGACTATACTCGTAATAAAAACAGCAAAAAAACAGCTGGTCTTATAACTGATGAGCAATTAAAAAGCTTCTAAAGCAGCTTATGAACAAGCTGAAGCAGGGTTTAAAAAGCAAGTCAATCTAACCTAGAAGGTACAAAAAGTTCAATTGAGTGGTTCTTTAGAAGAATATCCGCCTTTGAAACAAGCTATTGCTATGTATAAAACAGCTTATATAAATTTAAGTAGAACTAAAATTTATGCTCCTGTCTCTGGAAAAAGTTGCAAGAAAAAAATATAACAATAGGTCAAAAATTAATGCCAAATCAAGCTATTCTTGTGATTGTTGATTTAAATAATATTTGGGTAGATGCAAATCTAAAAGAAACTCAAATGAAAGATATAAAAAATTGGTGATAAAGTTGAATTAAAAAAAGTGATATCAATGGTAAAGAATATGAAGGTAAAATTATTGGTATTTCTGCTGGATCTGGTAGTGCTATGTCTCTATTACCAGCTCAAAATGCTTCAGAGATTGGATAAAAGTTGTTCAAAGGATACCAGTAAAAATTGCTATTTCAAAAAGTATTGAAAAAATGGTGTTCTACCAATAGGAAGTTCTATGGAAATTGATGTAAAATTAAAAAAATCTTCTGAACAAAAATAATGATGATTCTAATTTTTGAATTGCTAAAATCAAAGAGCAACAAAGATGTATCAAGTTGATGAAGATAAACTTAATGCAGAAATTCAAGAAATTATAAATAAAAAAATAAATAAGAAGAAGGTAATTATGAAAAAAAGATAAAAGTTTTATGACCCCAACCTTATTGATGACAACTTTTTGCTCTAGCAATAGCCTCATTTATGAATGTTCTTGATGCAACTATAGTTAATGTATCCTTATCACATATGGCAGGTGATTTTGGAGTTACATCTAGTCAAGCTACTTGGTTTATAACTTCTTATGCAGTATCGGAAGCTATTCTTTTACCTCTTGTTGGTTGGTTAACAACTAGATTTGGTTTAGTTAAACAATTTGTATGGTCAACTCTACTATTTACACTTGCCAGTGCTATGTGTGGTATTGCACCTAATTTTAATATCTTATTAATTGGAAGAGTTCTTCAAGGTGTTGTTGGTGCAAGTATGATCCCTCTTTCTCAGACACTTATGATGCAAGCTTATCCTGAAGATAAAAAAAATATTGGTTTAGGAATTTGGTCTATGACTGTTATGATGGCTCCTGTAGTTGGACCAATGCTTGGAGGATTTATAACTGATACACTTTCTTGGAGATGGTGTTTCTATATCAATTTACCTATAGGTATAGTTTCAAGTGCTTTTAGTATACTATATTTATAAGAAAAAAATGGTTATGTGAATAAAGTAAGTAAACAAAAGGTTGATATATTTGGTTTAATTTGTCTGATTATTGGTATGGGTGCTTTACAAATAATGTTGGACAAGGGGCATGAATTAGATTGGTTTGCAAATAATGAAATAAAATTATTAACTTTAATAGCCTTTGTTTTTCATTATAATTTTAATTATTTGGGAATATTATCAAAAATCCTGTTGTTGATATAAAATTATTTTTTTAATAGAAATTTTTGCTATAGGTTCCCTTACAATGACTGTGGCTTTTTCTATTTTAAGTATTACTGTGGTAGTTCTTCCTTTATGGCTACAAAATTTTATGGGTTACAGTGCTGCAAGAAGTGGAGCTGCTACAGCAACCTCTGGTTTAGTTATGATGTTACTCACTCCAATCATAGCAACAAAAAAATTGGTAAAAATAGATCCTAGATATATGGCTATATCAGCATTTTTAGTATGGTTTTTAGCCTCATTTACTGTGTCAAAATATTCTGTTGACACTACTATGTCTTATGTTGCTAGATCAAGATTATGGATGGGGTTAGGTATGGCTTTATTTTTCTTACCTCTTAACTCTATTGCAATGTCTGAAATTAATAATAAAGATATGGCTAATGCCTCTGGTCTCTTTAATTTTATGAGAAATTTAGGACAAAGTATTGGAGCTTCTATTTCTACTTCATATTGGTCAAATAGAATGTCTTTACATCATGAAGAATTAGTTGCTTCAATTAGCTCTAATAATATTAATTACTTAGAGTATAGTTCTAAAATTCAATGCCTGAAAGAACTATCCTAGCTATTATAGATAGTCAAATCACTCAACAAGCTGCTGCTATGGGAATAACTGACATTATGCAGATAACAGGTATTTGTATTTTAATTTTAATACCTTTAGTTCTTTTTAGCTAAAAGACCAACTAAGATAGTAACTTCTTCTCATTAGAATAATTTAAAATGGAGCTATTGCAAAAATAAAAATTTTCAACCTAAAGTAAAAAAATAAATAAGTTACAAATGGAAATTTCAGACAAAAAGCCAAAACAAATTCAGGAGTGTCTGAATGAAGTGATCTAAGAAACTCTTAATGAACTTGTTCATATAGAGTTTCTTAAATCTATAATTTGTAACGAATTATTTTTACTTTTTATTTATTTGCAACAACTCCTTCTATATTTCTAAAAAAAGTCTTCACATCTTTCTGCTAAATTACTCACAAGCATTTGGATCATACTTTTCAACAGAGACAATTTTTATTTCTTCATCAATTGTCTTTTTTTAGCAAAAAAATCTATCATAGATAGCCAAAAAAATATAAATCCTATAACTAATCCTATGAAACTCCCAGCTATAGATTGCATTTCTGAAAAATCCTAAACGATCTGCTACTATATAACCTAAAATCATCATAATAGGTGGAAAAAAACATATGCTATCATAGCAGCTTTTACAACATCTTTTTCAGATATTTCTAAGGTTACTAAATCACCTAATTCAACTTTTTGATTTATTTTAAATTCAAAATCGCTTCCCATTTTGTTGCTTTCACTACAAGAACTACAATGTGAGCAAGAAGAACTTTTTATATAATTTAACAGCAACAGTATCACCTTGAATTTTAGTAACAATTCCCTTGTTTACCATAGTTAACACCTCTCTTATTGTAAAAATTTTTTTCAAGTGATGTTAATATTATACTCCCAAAAATCTAAAAATTTCAAATTTTTACTAAATTAATCAAGTTTTTATTTAAAAGATTTTTCTATTATCTTTTTTTAAATATGATATAATTAAAGTATAAAAATATAACTAAAATTTTTATTATACATAAGTTTATAGGAGGTATTTTATGAAAAAAATTATTTTTTTAATCTTTTTAAGTTTGTTTTGTATTTCATGTACTGGATTAACAGCTTTTACTCAACATACTGCTGACCCTACTGAAATAAAAATTAACTGAAAAAGGTGCTATGGAATTAATGACTTCTCAGGAAATAGAAGATTTAAAGGCTGGAAAAAAACTGTTACTATGATAGGGATTTAGGTCAAATTCTCGGGGTGTAGTTTTAGATAAATTAACTTCCATGGTAAACCTTTCTAATAATGATGTTGATAAAGATGTTATTGCAGCAGCAAAAATTAATCCAAAAATAATCCTGGTGCAATTTTTATTTCAGATAATAGTGATATTTTTTTATAAGAACTATAAAAATTTTTAGGGCAGAATGAAGATGGAAGAAGCATAATAAATGGTGCTAGATTTTTATTTATCAACAATTTTAATGAAAACAGAGTTAAAGAATTAGCACAAAAATATAATTTTAAATATAGTTTTTCCAAAAATTAGATAATTAATTTTTAAAAAGGATTAGTACAAGCGAAAGTGAACTTGTAGCAATCCTTTTTATTTTTTATATTTTTCTCAGTTATTTTTTTCAGATAAAGAATAAGTTAGTGGTCTTTGTTTTATTTTTTTACTAAATATCCTTTCTTTTCTAATTCTTGAGTGTATTTGTTTATAGTTTGCTGAGTCAAATCTCCTATGATAGAAGTTAATTCTACATTAGTAAGTTCTTCAAAATCATTGAATAAATAATTTTGTAAATATATTCGCAATATTATATTTTTCTTTTTCAGATAATTCCTTTGTTAACTCATCTAAAAATTTCAATTGAATGCTTAAATCTCATCACACTGTCATTTAATAATTCTATTATCATTTCTTGCCCATTTTTATAGTTTTTAAAATATTTTCAACAAAAAAATGTTATTTCACCATAGTTATTTACATCTTCTACTTCAACAAAAGATTTATAATAATCATTTAAATTTTTTTGATATTGAATAAGACACAGAAAAAGCTGTTAAATTATCTAATTTTCTAGCTAAATACAGAGATAAAAGATATCTCCCAAATCTTCCATTCCCATCATAAAAATGGATGTATATACTCAAAGAAAAATGAACAATACTAGCTTTCACTAAAAAAATGGAATATCTTTTATATTCATGAACTGAATTAAATCTTCTATATTTTTTTCTATAGCTTCTTCTCCATTAACACCTATATGTATAGTATTTCCTAGTCCATTGATTACCTTTACAATATCTTTTCTAAAAATATTTTTCCATCTAATTTATAGTTACCACTTTTTTTCAAAATCTTCAAACATCTCATCATATATTTTTCTAAAACTAGAAAAGATTATCTATATGTTCTGTATCTTCAAAATTATTTTTCCATTATATCCTTATATTTTTTTATTATCCCATCTAGTTTATTTGATTTTTATTAGAGATTCTATCATCTTTTTAATGACGAATGTATCTCACTTTTAACAGTTTCTATCCCTTCAATTTTATTAGTTTTATATAACTCATTTGACAATATTTTCATAATTATTTCTTTAATAGCAATTGTTGGTAACCTATTTGAAATATAATTAATTTTTGTTGCTATTTTTCACTATTTTTTTCTTGTAATAGAGTGTGTTCTAATAAATTTACATAAAATAAGTTATATTCCTTATCTAAAAATCTTATTTTCCTCTTTTTATAGGATTAATTTTTAAATCTGTAATAAGTGTAGCTGGATTTTCTATTCTTTTTTTATATTCTTCTTCTATATTTTTGCTTTTTTTATAATATAATTTTATTAAATTTTTCATATTTATTTGTCATTTTTATCACCCTTAAATATAAAAATATCATATTTTTTTATATTTAAGTAAATAAAAACTTCCTTAAATCTTTTTTTAAAGAAGTTTTTATAATGGATTTTATGAATTATGTCAGAACACTCACGACTCTAGCACTCGTAGGGTGTTAGTCGTGAGATGAATAGCATATTTTTTTGTTTACAAAAAAATTTGAAATAATTAAATATACATAGTATAATAAAAATGATAATAAAAAAATATCAAATATTTATTTGGAAGAGGATATGTGTATTCAATTCAATATCATATAGTGTGGTGTGTAAAATATAGAAGGAAAGTATTAATTGATGATATTGAAAAAAACTTTAAAAGAATTATTAATTGAAATTTCTAATGAAAAAATAATATAAAAAAATAATAGAAATGGAAACAGATTTAGACCATATTCATATATTAATTGAGTGTAGTCCTCAACATTTCATACCTAATATTTTGAAAAAATATTCAAAGGAATTTCTGCAAGAAAAAACTTTTTAAAACATCCTGAGATAAAAATAAGTTATGGAATGGACACTTATGGAACCCTAGTTATTTTGTTGCAACTGTTTCAGAAAAATACTGAAGAACAAATAAAAAGATATATCCAAACTCAAAAAGAAAGATGAGAAGGAGGAACTATGGCGAATTATGTATTAACATTAGCTTTAAAAACTGAACTATGGCAAGAACATATTTTAGAAAAGAGACTAAATATAGCCAGAATGATATATAATTCTTGCCTTAGTGAAATTCTTAAAAGACATAAAAAAATGATAAATTCTTCTGAATATAAAGAAATCAGTAATTTAGATAAAAAAAGAGCAATCTAAAAGATATAAAGAATTAGATAAAAAAATATTCAATATCTAAATTTGAATTAAATAAATACGTGAAACCTATGACACAAAAATTTAAAAAGAATATAGGTTCTCAAATGGGACAAGAATTAGCTGAAAGAGCCTTTTGCAACTTATGAAAAAAATTTAAGTATGGTAAAGCTAAAAAAAGTATATTTTTAAAAAGTTATGAAAATTTCTATTCTGTTAGAGAAAAAAAGGTAATATTACAGGACTTAGATTTTTTTAAAGAAGATTGTTGCATATCTTGGTTAGGCTTAAAGATTCCTGTAATAATAAAAAAATAATGATAAATATGCACAAAGTTGTTTTTTTAGATAAGTTATCATATTGTAGATTACTTAAGAGAGTTGTAAATGGAAAAAAATAAATATTACATTCAAATAACTTTTGAGGAACACCTCTAAAAAAACATAAAGTTGGTGGAGAAAATGAAATTGGAATTGATATAGGAACTTCAACAATAGCAATCGTTAGTGATAATAAAGTAGAATTAAAGATTTTAGCTGAAAATATAGAAATAAATGAAAAAGAAAAAAATAAGACTACAAAAGAAAACTAGATAGACAGAGAAGAGCAAACAATCCTAATAAATATAACAAAGATGGCACAATTAATATAGAAAATAAAGAAAAAAATGGAAAAAGAGCAAATCATATATAAAAACAAAGTTAAAACTTTCAAATTTACAGAGAAAAAAATCGCAGAGAAAAGAAAAGCAATCTCATAATATTTTTAGCGAATAGCATACTAGAAATTGGAACAATAGTAAAAAGTTGAAAATATAAGTTTTAAAAGCTTTTACAGAAAAGAAGCAAGAAAAACTGAAATATCTGAAAAAAACTGGAAAAATTTAAAAAAGAAAAAAAGATTTGGAAAATCATTATCAAATAGAGCACCTGCATTATTAATTGAAATAATAAATAGAAAAATTAGAATATATTGGAAAAAAATATAATAAAAATTGATACTTTTTAAAGTAAAAAGCTAGTCAACTAAATCATAGTACAAATGAATATGAAAAGAAAAGTCTATCAAAAAGATGGGTAGAAATATTAGGAAAATAAAATACAAAGAGATTTGTATTCTGCATTTTTTTAATAAAGAATGTAAAAGAAAATTTAGAAGAAGTAAATATAGAAAAAAAGCACAAAAAGAATTTAAAAAAATTTTGTTAAATTGCATAATGAAGAAATTGAAAGAATAAAAAAAGGAAAATGTAAAAACATTAAAAATGTATGGGATTTTAAAAATAAAAACTGGTTTTTGAACCGAGCCAACAGGATGTAAATGTTCTCAACGGAGAGCTTGTCCATTAAAGTCTTAAGGAAATTAGCTAGTATTTGAATACTAGATATTCAAAAAGAAACTAAATAGTACTTAAGAACCTCGCGACTCTAGCACTCATAGGGTGTCAGTCGTGAGAGGTTCAATATATAATGTATTTCTAAATTTAGTATGAATTTTTATTTTCTTAACTCTTCATCTATTATTTTAATCGCTTTAATTAATTCATCAAATTTTTTTCTTGTGATATTAAATAATTTTTTTAAAGGTACCATTAAAAGATTTGGCTCCCAATAATCATAAAATCTACATTCAACCTCTTCTATTTTAATAAAATTATCATCAATAATTTTTATTTTTTTCTTTTAATTTTTATATACTCATCTTCTCTAGCTCTTGGTTTTTTTATCTCCTTTTCCATGTTCTGTATAAAAAATTTATTGAAATATAGGATCCTATTTTATCTTTTGAATCAATACGCCAAAAATACTGTATATGTTCTTTTATCTTCTGGTAAATTTTTCTTCTCTTGTATCTGGAAAATATCTTTTTTTCTAAGATATCATATTGTATATACTCCTCCACCAATACTTCTACCACTTCTTATATAACCATTAGGAAAAAAATATTTCTCATAAATTCATATTGTGATATAGCACTCCATGCTATGTTTAACTCCCAATATTTTTTGATTAAGTTCTTCTTTTGAAATAAAAATAATTTTTCTCTTTTTTTCTTCTTGTTTGGTTACTTCCTCAAAAATATTCATAATAATCATCTAAAATTGGATTTTTTTCCTCTATATTTATTTAATATCTTTAGAAAATCTTCCCTATCTATTTTTATATTTACTTTATTTTCATCAATAGTAGTTTTATAGTCATCAGAAAACCAAAAACCTGTTTTTAAAATATACTGTTTTTTTACATCATTAATTTCTTCTTTAAAAATCGTTTTTAATAGTTTCTTTTGTACCTTTTTAATTTGCTCACTATGTTCAGAAGTATAAGTTTTATCTTCAATGATATAAAGCTTTCTTTGATTTTTTTAATATGACCAAAACATCTATTTTCTTATATTGTCTTAATATTTCTACCTTCTCATTTTCTAAATTTTTCTTCTTTTAGTAATTCTGAAAAATATCCTTTGCCATTGGATATAATTCTTCATTAGGATAATTAATCCAATTTAAACACCAACAGATAAAAAGCATCTTGTGATAATTCACTGGTAGCAAAACTAAATAAATTATTTTTTTCTAACATTTTTATTCCCTCTTTCATTTTTAATTAATTATATTATATTATTTTTTTATAAAAAATATCTTCCGCATTCACTTAACCGTTTTGATTTTTAAATTTCAGTAATTTTTATTTGTGATATAATTTATAAAAAAAGCTAGGAGGTTCTACTATGGGAATGGACTTATGTTACTATGGTGTAAAAAGAAGAAAAATATACCTGATATTCTTGATGGAAAATTTTTTTTGAGGAAGATTTTTCAGATTCAGAACCACAACATACCTTGAGAGTATTTTCAGTAAAGGAACTTTTATTATGTATATTCAGGTGGAAAAGAATTAGAAGAAGAAGATTTTCAAGGAAAAAAATGAAAGAGACTTATTTATTGAAGCGTTTTTTTAGGGAGGTCACTGTCAGTTTTCCTCCTGGAGATATCTATTCTTATTGTACTTGTAAGGAAAAAAAGTTAAAAGAAATAGCTAATTTTTAAATAAGATAGATATAAAAGATTGTTTTGAAAAAAATAGAAAAATTTTTACTTTTTCCTCTGAAGAAGAAGAGTATATTTTTTTGATATTGAAAATATCATAGATAGATTTAATGACTTTTAAAGAATTTTTACAACGAGCTAGTAAAAAAATGACTTAGGAGTATTCATCTATATCTCTTAAGAAAAAAATTGAGACTATCAAAGGTATAAAAATTGCAGGTAACATATTTGCAGTTTTTTTATATCTTTTTTTAAATGTCATGTTTATTCCTATTGCAAGAACTAATATTCCTCCTACTGCATTTAATTCTGATATTGCTTGTGGATTTAAGTAATCTTTAATTTGACTTGCAAAAAATAAAAATATTCCTTGATAAAGAAAAAAACTGAAAATGCTGAAAAAAATAGCTCCTATTCCATATATAGAAGTTAGAACTATTGATATAACTCCATCTAATATTGCCTTTATATTTAAAAATGGTATTGTCATTTGTAAGTCCACTATTTATGAATTATGCCAGAACACTCGCGACTCTAGCACTCGTAGGGTGTTAGTCGTTAGATGAATGGCATATTTTTTTGTTTACAAAAAAATTTGAAATAGTTAAATATATGTAGTATAATAAAAAATGATAATAAAAAAATATTGAATATTAATTTTGGAAGAGGATATGTGTATTCAATTCAATATCATATAGTGTGGTGTCTAAAATATAGAAGATATATCCAAACTCAAAAAGAAAGATGAGAAGGAGGAACTATGGCGAATTATGTATTGACATTAGCTTTAAAAAAACTGAACTATGGCAAGAACATATTTTTAGAAAAGAGACTAAATATAGCCAGAATGATATATAATTCTTGCCTTAGTGAAATTCTTAAAAGACATAAAAAAATGATAAATTCTTCTGAATATAAAGAAGTCAGTAATTTAGATAAAAAAAGAGCAATCTAAAAGATATAAAGAATTAGATAAAAAAATATTCAATATCTAAATTTGAATTAAATAAGTATGTAAAACCTATGACACAAAAAAATTCAAAAAGAATATAGGTTCTCAAATGGGACAAGAATTAGCTGAAAGAGCTTTTTGCGACTTATGAAAAAAATTTAAGTATGGTAAAGCTAAAAAAAGTATATTTAAAAAGTTATGGAGATTTCTATTCTGTTAGAGAAAAAGGAAATATTACAGGTCTTAGATTTTTTTAAAGAAGATTGTTGTATATCTTGGCTAGGCTTAAAGATTCCTGTAATAATAAAAAAATAATGATAAATATGCACAAAGTTGTTTTTTTAGATAAGTTATTGTATTGTAGATTACTTAAAAGAGTTGTAAATGGAAAAAAATAAATATTATATTCAAATAACTTTTTGAGGAACACCTCCTAAAAAAACATAAAGTTGGTGGAGAAAAATGAAATTGGAATTGATATAGGAACTTCAACAATAGCAATCGTTAGTGATAATAAAGTAGAATTAAAGATTTTAGCTGAAAAATATAGAAATAAATGAAAAAGAAAAATAAGACTACAAAGAAAAATTAGACAGACAGAGAAGAGCAAACAATCCTAATAAATATAACAAAGATGGCACAATTAACATAGAAAAATAAAGAAAAAAATGGAAAAAGAGCAAATCATATGTAAAAAAACAAAGTTAAAACTTTCAAATTTACAGAGAAAAAAATCGTAGAGAAAAAGAAAGCAATCTCATAATATTTTAGCGAATAGTATACTAGAAATTGGAACAATAGTAAAAAGTTGAAAATATGAGTTTTAAAGCTTTACAGAGAAGAAGCAAGAAAAACTGAAATATCTGAAAAAAACTGGAAAAATTTAAAAAGAAAAAAAGAGATTTGGAAAAATCTTTATCAAATAGAGCACCTGCATTATTAATTGAAACAATAAATAGAAAAATTAGAATATATTGGAAAAAAATATAATAAAAATTGATACTTTTAAAGTAAAAGCTAGTCAACTAAATCATAGTACAAATGAATATGAAAAAGAAAAAGTCTATCAAAAAGATGGGTAGAAATATTAGGAAATAAAAATACAAAAGAGATTTGTATTCTGCATTTTTAATAAAGAATGTAAAAAGAAAATTTAGAAGAAGTAAATATAGAAAAAGCACAAAAAGAATTTAAAAATTTTTGTTAAATTGCATAATGAAGAAATTGAAAGAATAAAAAAAGGAAATGTAAAAAAACATTAAAATGCATGGGATTTTTAAAAATAAAAACTGGTTTTGAACCGAGCCAACAGGATGTAAATGTTCTCAACGGAGAGCTTGTCCATTAAAGTCTTAAGGAAATTAGCTAGTATTTGAATACTAGATATTCAAAAAGAAACTAAATAGTACTTAAGAACCTCGCGACTCTAGTACTCGTAGGGTGTCAGTCGTGAGAGGTTCAGTGAACCTAAAAATTGCCATAGCTCCAATACAATAAAGTATAGTTGCTGCTGAAAAATTTGTTATTAATCCCATATCTTTTCCCCATCTTCCACTATTTATTATCATTAGATTATATCATAAAATGTTTATTATAATAAATTGTAATTGTATTTTCTTTTAAATTATTGCTATAATAACTATAGAATAAAACATATACTAATAATAGGAGGTTTTTATGGGGAATGTATGCTATGTACCAAGAAGTGAAAAAGAAGATTTTAAAAAAATTATTAGAAAGTGATGACTTCTTTGAAACTATTGAAGACTTAGAAGAAAAAAAGATGGAACTGAATTATGTGATATTGATAAAAATGTGGGATGCTCTTCATTTTTTTACTTAATGGACTTTCTGCACTCTATGGAGATCCTCAAGATAATATACTAAGTGAATTTATTATTGGTAGCAAATGCTTTGATGATGATTCTGAAGAATTTGCAAGATATATTCCAACAGAAAAAAAGTAATAGAAATTGCTAAAAAAACTTAATGAAATAAATTTTGAAGATTATTTAAAAGATTTTGATATGAATAAATTTGCTGAAAAATGGTATTTATCCAGATATTTGGAGCTATGATGAAGAAAGAGAAGAAATAATGGAAGAACTTTCTGAACATTTTGATAATTTAAAAAGAATTCTATAATAAAGTTGCTAAAAAAATAAGAATATAGTTGTTGTTACTATTTGTTAATACATTCATATAAACAAAAAAATAAAAAAATTTAGGAGGATATTCTTTTGAAAAATTCATATTATTGGTTGCAGTGGTACAGGTAAAACTTATCTTGCAAAAGAAATTATCAAATAAATATAATATTCTTCACTATGATTTAGATAATATATATTGGGATAATTCTTCACAAAAAAATATGGAATAAAGACAAAAGTTGAAAAAAAGAGATAAATTATTTCAAAATATATTAGAAAAAAAGATGATTGGATTATAGAGGAATTTATTATAAATGGCTTGAACAAAGTTTTAAAGATGCTGATATTATCTATATTTTAGATTTACCTAAGTATATTTATAAATTTCGTATTATAAAAAGATTTATCAAAAGAAAAATTAAAATTGGAAGTTGCAAAAAAAGAAACATTGAAATCTTTAATAAATTTATTAAAATGGACAGATAAATTTCAAAATGAAGATATGAAAGAAATAATAAAAAAATATTAGAAAAAAATATAAAGAAAAAAAGTTTATTTTATAAAAAGTAAAAAAAGAAATTAATAAAAATTTTAGAATTTTAAAAAGGAAGCTATCTCTGCTTCCTTTTTTTATCATTATAACTCTAAAAATAAAGTGGTTTTAATTTCATACATTTTACACACCTAAATCTTCAAATAACTCATCAGCATTTTTATATGATTTTCTTTCTATATCTCCATTTAATATCTTATTAGTCTCTTCCATTGCTTCTATTGTTTCTTTATTTGGAACCTTTAAATCAAAATGGAATTCCATTTTCATTTATACATTTTTTTAAAAATAAATTTATTGCAACTGACATATTAAGACCTAAAGCCTTAAAAAAATAGTTTCAGCCTCTTTCTTTTACTTCATCATTAACACGAATATTTATAACAGCCATTTTATCACTTCCTTTTCTCTACACTTTGTATATACATTATATATTCAAAAGATATAAAAGTCAATTAAATAAAAATAACTATTTGTTAATACATTCATATGAACAAAAAAATAAAAGGGCTGTTGCAAAAATTAAAATTTCAAACCTAAAGTAAAAAAATAAGTGAGTTACGAATGGAAATTTTAGATAAAAAAATCAAATAGAATGAGCTGAGCAAATTCAGGAGTGTTTGAGCATAGCGAGTTTCCTGATTTCTTAGAAGCACTTTAGCAATTTATTGCTTAGAGCTTCTTATGATGCAGATTCTTGATTTTTTTATCGTTAAGAAATTTACTCAGTAACGAACTATTTTTACTTTTTGTTAATTTGCAACAGCCCTTTTTATTCTTCCATCAAAATTCCAAGCTCTTTTTAGTTTATCTTCAACTTCCTTTAAAAAATATTCTCATTTTCTGCTATTATAGTGTGATAGTGACAATTATCTGTAAGATTTTTAGAGGTTTACTCAATTTAGAATTGATATTTTCTACTAATAAATCAACATCTCTCCTTGATTTTATATCCAACTTTACCCTTTATTTCTCCCGTAAGTTTTATGGATAACAAAAACATCTTCAACACTTGCTCCAAGGTCTACAATAGCATTTAATTCATTTCTAATTTCTGCATCATCATGTTTAACCTTAATAACTTTTTATTCCTTTTGATAGTAATCTATAACCTCTATTAGTTGAAATAATATCTATATTTTTTTAGCTTTTTAATATTGCTATATCCTGTACTATCACTTGTCTTGAAACATCAAAAAAATTCTGCAAGATATGTCCCACTAACAAGAGTTTCACTATCTCTTAGTATCTCAAGTATTTTCTTTTCTCTCTCTCTTTCAATCATCTACATACCTCAAATTTTTTTCAAACTTAAATCTAAAAATTTTAGCTGAATGTGTTATGGCTCCACTTGAAATATAGTCAATTTCCAATCCTTTAAAAACGGTTTATATTGTTTATATCTACATTTCCAGAACACTCTATTATAGCTTTTTTTATTTATAATTTTTATAGCCTCTTTTGTTGTTTCTATATCCATATTATCTAGCATAATTATATCTGCTCCAGCTTTAACCGCTTCCTCTACTCCTTTTAAATCTTCAACCTCTATTTCAATTTTTAATAAAAGGAGAATATTCTCTTGCAAGTTTTATTGCTTCTGTTATAGAACCAGCAGCATCTATATGGTTATCTTTTAACATTATAGCATCTGAAAGATTATATCTGTGATTATATCCTCCACCAACTTTAACTGAGTATTTTTCAAATATTCTCATATTTGGAGTAGTTTTTCTAGTATCTAATAACTTTATATTTTCATCATCAAGTGCTTCTACCATTTTTTTCTTGTATAAGTTGCAATTCCACTCATTCTTTGTAAATAGTTCAAAGCTGTTCTTTCAGCAGATAATATTGTTTTTTTACATCAGCTTTAATTTTTAATATTAAATCTTTATTTAAAAGTTTATCTCTATCTGCCTTATATTCTATAAATTCAACATTATCATCTAACAACTCAAAAACTCTTTTAAATACATCTATTCCTGCTAAAAATTCCTTCTTCTTTTTGAATAAAGTGAAATTTCTGCCAATCTAGTATTTTTTTATAAATTGCATTTGTACTTATGTCTTCAGAAGTAATATCTTCCTTTAATGCTAATCTAATTGATTCATCCATTTGAAATTTATCTATTTTTTTCTCAAATTCATCTTCTTTTTATCCTTTTTTTCTATGATATTTTTTTATTTTCTTTTTCATCAGTTAATATTATTTTTATCTGCTATATTTTTAAAAAAATATCATCTGTTATTTCATTATAAACAGAAATATTATTTTCATCAATAATTGAATATGCAGCTCTTTTTCCAAATACAACACTTTCTAACAATGAATTACTTGCTAGTCTATTTTTTTCCCGTGAACACCTGTACAAGCAACTTCACCAATAGCATATAAATTTTTTTCATTGAAGTTTTGGAATCCATATCTACTTTAATTCCACCCATTGTATAGTGTTGAGCAGGAACTACTGGAACTTTATCTTTAAGAGGATCTATATTATTTTCCATTAAATTTCTATAAATATTAGGAAAATCTTTCTTTTACATCTAGTTTTATTGTACTAAAATCTAACCACTCATACTCTGAATTATCTTTTTTTCATTTCTTCTAAGATTGCTTTTTGTTACTTTTATCACGTGGTTTTAATTCATCTGTAAATCTTTCTAATTTTTGATTTAAAAAGTATTGCACCTTCTCCTCTTACTGACTCAGATATTAAAAAAATTTCCTTTTTATTTTTCTTTTGCTATACAATGTTGTTGGATGTATCTGTATATATGAAATATCCTTTAATTCTATATTATGTCTTATAGCTACTGCGACCCCATCTCCTTTAATATGGGAAAAAAATTCGTAGTATTTTTATATATTCCACCTAAGCCACCTGTTGCTAGAACTGTAAATTTAGATTTTATAGCGAATATTTCCTCTTTTTTTGCCAATATTCCCAAACAAGTATTTTCTTTCTCAATAATATCTAAAAACTCACAATCTTCGATTATTTCTATATTATCTCTTTCCAAAAAGCTTTTCTATAAGACTTTCCATTATATATTTACCTGTTTTGATCTCGCAATATAGAATTCTAAATTTTCTGTGTCCTCCTCTCTTGTATAGAATAAACCCTTTTTATCTCCTGTAAATTTAACTCCATTTTTCAATTAAAAGTATTTACTGCTTCTTCTGATTCATCTACTAATATTTCAACTGCTCTTTTATCATTTTTTTATAGTGACCTGCTATTAAAGTATCTTCAATATATTCTTCTCTATCTTCTTTTCCTCTACAAACTGATATTCCTCCCTGTGCCAGATAAGAGTTACTATCTTGAAGTTTTTTTCTTTGTTAATAATATTATTTTAAATTTCTTAGATAAAGTCAAAGCACAAATTAAACCTGCAACTCCAGAACCAACTATAACTACATCTGAATTTTCAATTTTTCATTTTTAATCGCTGCCAACTCTAACATTCTTTCTAAAGGAATTAAAGCTTTTTAGCTATTTCATCATCAACTTCTAATTCATCCCCACCGTTTAATAAAATATTTTCTATTTTTTTCTAAAGTATTTTTCATACTTTTTACATATTAATGTATCTGCAAAATGAAGTTTTTTTATTAGGGGCTTTTTCATATATTTTATATTGTATTCCTCTTTCAGTAACAACTATGAATTCATCTCCATCTTTTAAAAGCCTCTTCAATTATTCCACTTGTACTACCTATATAATCAGCTAAATTTAAAAATTTCTTCTTTACATTCAGGATGTGCTAAAACCTTTGCATTAGGATATTCTTTTTTTAATTTTATTACATTCTCTAAATGCACTAAATTATGTACACAGCAATAACCTTCATTTAAAAATAATATTTTTTTGTTTTTATTTGTTTTGCTATATATGCAGCTACATTTCCATCAGGAACTATAAAAATATTTTTTTCTTTTTAATTTGCTTACAATCTTAAGTGCATTAGATGAAGTTATACATACATCACAATATGCTTTAATTTCAGCTGTTGAGTTTATATAACAAACCACTGCTAAATCATCATATTTCTCTCTCATTTCTTTTTATTTTTATAGTTATCATATGTGCCATAGGGACAATCAGCATAAACATCAACCATATGTACAGTTTTATCTGGATTTAAAATTTTTATGCTTTCTCCCATAAAATATACTCCAGCCATTATTATTGTCTTATTTTTTTAATTTTGTTGCTGTCTTTGCTAAATAAAAAGAATCTCCAACATAATCAGCAATCTTTTGAACTTCTCCATCTACATAATAATGTGCTAAAATTGCAACATCTTTTTCCTTCTGTAATTTTTTTATTCTGTCTTTCATTAGTCCTCCCAAAAATACTTTTATAGTAAAAATTTTCTGTGACAATTATAACACTAAAATTTTTATTGACAAGACAATAAAGTTTACAATAAGGATTTTTAAAAAAATTTATAGTAAATTTTTAAATTTTTTTCAATAAAAAAAGAACTGTAGAATTTACAAAAAGTAAAAAAATAGTTCGTTACTGAGTAAATTTCTTAACTCACTTATTTTTTTACTTTAGGATTGAAGTTTTAATTTTTGCTACAGTCCCTTAATATAACATTTATCCTTTTAACATAGTATAAAAACTTAATAATAATTTTATTCCATAGAAAAATTATTATAGCTCCATAAACTATATTTATAATTCTCAAAAATTTTATCATTGAATTTATCTCTAAAGAATGAAACAAACAAAGTAACTCCTGTAAACCAAGCAAAAAGAGGCTGAAACTACACCTAGGATAAAATAAGTGGCATCACTTGCAACTAAATTAACTCTGAATGCTCCTAACATCATAGTTCCATCTATAATTGCTTGCGGGTTAAACCAAGTTACAACACAGGCTGTTGTTATTACCTTTAGCCAACGAAATATTTGTATCTGTTTCTTTAAATGAACTTTTACTTCTAATAAGTCCTTGACCAATATAGATAACAATAAGGCTTCCTATCAACAGAATTATTAATTTTAGCCATTCCAATTTATCTATTAGTAATCCTATTCCGAAGAAACAAGCAAAGGCTAGAGTAATATCAAAAATATTACAATTAAAGCTATCAGCAATGTCTTCCTCTTTTTTTGACTAATTGCTGAGTTAATAACAAACAAATTTTGAACTCCTATGGGTGCAACATAGGCCATTCTCATTAAGAAACCTTGTAAATATACATCCATTTTATCCCTCCATAATTATTTATCATTCATATGAGCAATAATAGTGTTATATCATTTGAGGTAACTCCACTGATTCTTGTAGCTTCTCAATAGAAAGAGGTCTGACTTCATTAAGCCCTGCTCTAGCGATATTAGATATTCCTTTTTATATCATCATAGTTTATATTTTTTTGTCTATATACATATGTTCTAACTTTTTTAAATTTTTTTCTATTTGTTTATTTTCTTTCTATAAAAAAATTTCATATTTAATCATAGTTTCAATTTGATTTTTTTACAAAATCTTCATAGTCATTTAAGTTTAGAAAAGCCTTTTAAATCATCATAATTTACATCTTTTATCTTTAAAAATTTCTGAGGCTTTAACACCTTTTTACAAATTTTTCTTCTATTCTAAACTTTCTAAAAAGTTATTTGCATCGTTCATACTAACAGAAATATTTTTAAATTATTAATCTCCGTATACACATTATTGATAGATTTTTTTCTAAAAAAATTCTATTTTATCTTTATCTACAATTCCAACTTCTTTAATCTTATCAAAAAGTCTCATAAAAAGCATTGTCATATCTTAAAAGTAAGTCTGTATTCAGCTCTTGATGGCAATACTCTATATGGTTCAGGAGTTTTCTTATGTATTAAATCATCTATAAGAACTCCAATATATGCTTCACTTCTATCTATAATTACAGGTTCTTCTCCTTTTATTTTCTTAGCTGCATTCACTCCTGCAATAAATCCTTGAGCTGCTGCTTCTTCATATCCAGAAGTTCCATTTATTTGTCCTGAAAAGAATAGACCTGAAATCTTCTTATTTTCTAAACTTGGATAAAGTTGACTTGCAGGTGCATAGTCATACTCAACTGCATATCCATGTCTCATTATCTTAGCATTTTCTAGTCCCTTAATAGTTCTTAAAATCTTTTCTTGAACAAAGGCTGGCATAGCTGTTGTAAGCCCATTTACATATATTTCATCTGAATTTTCAGATTCCATTTCCAAAAATATTTGATGTTTTGCCTTTTCTGGAAAATTTAAAACTTTTCTATCTATAGATGGACAGTGTCTAGGTCCATGAGTATTTACCATTCCACTAACTATTGGTGAGTACTTCATCATGTCTCTAACAACTTCAATAGTTTCTTCTGAAGTATATGTAAAGTCAAGTAGGCACTGTATTATTCTTTTTCTTTCTTAGTAAAAAAATTGAGAAATATCTTGGATGTTCTTCACCTTTTTAACTCTTCTAATTGAGAAAAATCAATAGTTTTCTTATCTAATCTTGGAGGAGTGGCTGTCTGATATCTTTCTATTTTTATCCCTAATTCTCTTAAACTATCAGATAATTTTTTTCAGCTGACGTCTCTCCCTGTCTACCTGCTGAATAAGTTACATCTCCTATAACTATTTTTCCTTTTTAAAAAGTTCCTGTTGCTAAAAACTATAGCCTTAGTATTGTAGATTAAGCCTAATCTTGTTTTAACTCCTATAACTTTCTTTTCATAAGATAAATTTTGTCTATCTTTAATATCTTCAACAAGAATTTCTTCTACACAATCTTGAATTAAACTAATATTTTCAGTTTTTTTCAAGCTTTTCTCTCATTTTTCTATATTTATATTTATCTGCTTGCCCTCTTGTAATTCTTGCAGCATGTCCTTTACTTGTATTTAAATCTTTTTAATTGAAGATTAAATTCATCTATATGTCTTCCCATTTCTCCACCAAGAACATCTATTTCTGTTACAAGGTTACTCTTTCCCTATTCTCCTATTGAGGGATTACAAGACATCATTGAAATTGTATCTAAATATAGAGTTATAAGAGCTACTTTATTTCCAAGTCTTGCACTTGCTAGTGCTGCTTCAACTCCAGCATGTCCTGCTCCTACAACTATAACATCATAATCCTTATCCATTATCTTCATCTTCCTTCTATTCATCCATCCATATTTTTATAGGACTACTGCGACGTCCATTATTGTTGAGAGAGCCTTTGTGGAGCTCTCGAAACACTAATGGCAGACAAAGTAGTCCTAATTAGACTTTTTTTTTAATTCTTTATTTTCCTACGCAGAAATTACTAAAAATATGATCTAATAAATCTTCACTTGAAATTTCCCTGTAACTTCTGATAAAGAATCTAAAGCATCTTTTATATCTACAGCCATTAAATCCATAGGTAATCCCATATCAATAGTTTCAATAATATTTAAAAAGTGCTTCATTTGTTTTTCAAGTGCAGACTTATGTCTAACATTGGTAATAACTCAATTTTTGTGAACTATCTTCCACATTTTCATTCATAATATATTTATAGATTTCATCTTCTAAATTATCAATTCCTATCTTTGAAAGTGCTGATATTTCTATCCACTTATCTATTTTAGGAAAGTTTAGATAAATCTATTTCTTTTTGATATCAATTTTATTTAAAAATTCCTATAACTTTATCAGTGTTGATAATATCATAAATTCTAAAATCTTCTTCATCTATTTCTCTTGAAGTATCTATTACGTATAAAATCAAATCAGCACTATTGATAAGTTCCTTTGATTTTTTTCTACTCCAATATTTTTCAACTATATCATCTGTATTTCTTATTCCAGCTGTATCCACAAGTAATAATGGTATACCGTTTATATTGATAACTTCCTCTATTATATCTCTTGTTGTACCTGGAATATGAGTTACTATAGCTCTATCTTCTCTCAATAAAGAATTTAATATACTTGATTTTTCCTACATTTGGCTTACCTATAATAGCAGTTTTTATTCCATCTTTTTATAATTTTCCCTTGTCATAAGATGAAATCAAATCTTTTATCTCAGCTGAAGCTTTCTTTAGATTATCAACTAAATTTTCTGGAACAGGATCATCTATTCCTTCTTCAGGATAATCTAGTACTACATTGATGTGTGCAGCTAAATCTAGAACTGATTTTTTTATTGTTGCTATCTTATCTCTTAAGTCTCCTCTAAGCTGATTTAAAGATAAAGACAGAGATTTCTCTGTCTTTCCGTGGATAACATCTATTACGGCTTCGGCCTGTGTTAAGTCTATTCTTCCGTTTAAAAAAGCTCTTTTAGTGAATTCTCCAATTTCAGCAATTCTTGCTCCGTTCTTCAGTACAACTTGTAAGACTTGCTCAGTTACAAGAAATCCCCCATGACAATTTATTTCAACAATGTCTTCTCTTGTATAAGTATTAGGGTGCTTTCATAATACTAACTAAAACTTCATCTACTATATGTTCATTATCAATAATATGACCATAATTTATAGAATAGTTTTTAATTCACTAACTTTTTATTCTTGGCTCTGAAGATCTTTTTCAAGTATATTAAGAGAATCTTGACCAGACATTCTAACTATGCTAATTCCGCCCTCTCCCCTAGGAGTAGAAATAGCAGCAATAGTATCTAATAACATACTCTTAACCTCACTTTTCTATCTTTTCTTTTTTTATAACTATATATCTCTTTGGATCTCTTCCTCACTGAAAAGTGTCCAAATCAGGATATTTGTTAACAACTTCATGTATAACTTTTCTTTCTCTTGGTGGCATAGCATTAAGTCTTACAGTCTTTCCTGTTTTTTTGAAACTTTTTCTGCCATTCTTTTTGCTAATACTCTTAGAGTATCATTTCTTTTTCTTTAAACTTTTCAACATCTATTTCAATTTTACAATTTTTATCATTGAATTTAAAAGATATTCAAAAACTATTTAAAGTTTTACCTTTTTGTCCTATTATTAATGCATTATCTTTACCAAAAAAATTCTACAACATAAAGTCTTTCTTTAACTCTTCTGATTTTATATTTTATGTCTAGCTTCATTTTTTTCAACAAAAAAAGCAACTTTTTCTGAAATTTCTTTCTCTTGTTCAGTATGAGCAAGCTTTTTCTATTTTCTCTATTTTTCAACTTTTTCAGACTTTTCAACCTTTTCAGTTTTTACATGCTTCTCTGTCTTTTCTTTTTCAAATTTATGTATATATGGTTTTATGCTCTTTATGTTCTTTTAACTTCTTTTTCTCTTCTTGTTTAGTCTTAATTGAAACGTCATATATTCCGGGTTCAATTCCTAATAGACCAAAAAGAATTTTTTTACGTGAGGGCAACTTTTTCTACTATATCAACCGTTTCATTATCAGTAAGTTCTACCCTAAAATATTTAATGCTCTTTTTAAGGGCTTTTTCTTTATCAATAGCTTTAATTTCTATTGTTTTTTTCCATACTAAGCTCCTTTTTCATTATAAAGTATTGTTGAACAACAGCTAAAAATACTTGATGTTAACCAATATAGTTGTAATCCTGATGGCATTCTATATGAAATGAATATCATCATTATTGGAAAAAAATATACATCATATTTTTCATTTGAGGATTACTATCTGCAGATCCCATCAATTTTTTTGTTGAAAAGAAAGATACAGCTCCATTTAAAACTGGTAATACAAAAATGGATCTGGCTCAGGTAATTTTAACCATAAGAATGATGAATCTGCTGGTATAATTCCACTTCTTAAAACTCCAAATAAAGCAAATAATATTGGAAGTTGAAGTAATAGTGGTAAACATCCTCCTAATGGATTTACTTTGTGTTCTTTGTATAGTTCCATAGTTTTTATATTTAACATCTGTTTATCATGTGCATAATCTTTTTATTTTTCTAATTCAGGTTGAATTTTTTTCATTTCCTTCATTGACTTATCTTGCTTCAATGTTAAAAGGTAATAAGGCAATTTTAATTAAAATTGTTACTATTATTATTGAAACTCAAAATTCCCTACATATTTATCAGTAGTAGTTAGCAGTAGTGCTAAAAATTGTTTTTAATAAATTATAAAGATAGCTCATTCTTTCTCTTTTTCCTCCGAATCTTCTATTTTTTTCTTTTTGGTACTGGATCATAACCACCTTCATGAAAAAGGGTGGCATCTTAATATTCTTTTTATTCCTAAATATGTTCCTTTTTATTGCTCCATATTCTTGAATTGCCTCTAAAGTGTATTGAGAACAAGTTGGATAATATCTGCATTTGGCTGAGAATAATGGAGAAATAAATTTTTGATAAAAATCTTATAAGCAATATAAATATTTTTTTCATTATTCTTCCTAAATAATTTTAGAATTCTTAAAAACTCTATTTAAGTCTTTTTCTATATCTTGATATTTAATAGTTTTTATAATTTCTCCAGCTTTTTTTCTTAGCTACTATAATTATATCATAGTTAGCATTAAATTTTTCTATATTTAATCTTATATACTCTCTAAATAGTCTTTTTGATTCTATTTCTACAAAAGGCTTTTCCTATTTTTACTTGCAACAAACCCGAATCTTGAATAATCTAACTTATTTTTTTATTATAAGAGAGTATTACAAAAATATTTATTTCAAGCTTGTATATATTTTTGAAACTCTCCATTCTTTTTAAAGTATTCATCATTTCTCCAAAAATAAAATCTAGGTAAAAACCCAGTGTTTTTAATCACTGGGCTTTTATGCTGATAGTTTAGCTCTTCCTCTAACTCTTCTTCTTTTTAAAAACTTTTTCTTCCATTTTTAGTTGACATTCTAGCTCTAAAACCATGATCTTTTTTTCTTTTCTTTGATTTGGTTGAAATGTTCTTTTTCATATATATTCACCTCCAAAAATCTACTGTATTCAGTTTAGAATTTTTACAAGTTATTTACGAATTTGTCAAGTATTTATTTAATATTTAATTAGAAAATTTTAAATTTTTAGTTATGTAATTAGTAATTTATGTTATATGTAGTGAAGTAAAAAAATTATGATGAGATTAGAAATTTAGAATTTATGTAGAGAAAAAGGCACAAAAGAAATTTAGGATTATTTTTATCCATATACAAAAGCTTAAGATATAATTTATTCATATTTTTTTAAGATAGAAAAAAATATTTGAATTGAAATTAAAAGAAAATTAATTTCATAAAACTATTACTGTTAATATACATGTAAATTTTTATTATATTTCAAAGTTTAAAAATTTATAAAAAAATTTCTACGATAGATTATAAGTTAAATAAAAATTATTATTATATGTATACATATAATAATTTTATTTAGTTTCAAAGTTATATTTATACATAAAAATTTTTAAATCTCACAAAATTTGACAGAGAAAAAAATTAAAAATATTATTATTGAATATATACAAAAAGTATGTTAAAATTTCTTTGTAATATTTTTATTTTTGATTATATACATTTTTTTAAAAAATATTGCAAGAATATATTAGATGGAGATTTTAATATGAAAAAAAGAAAAAAAGTAGAACAAGATGAAAAGAAGTTGTTGAAGTTATAGAAATAGAAAAATTTTGAAGTTTCTAAGACAGGTTCTCTTGCTGATGACTTAATGAAGTTTGAGAATGTAAAAGACATAAAAATAGAAAATAAAGAAGTTCCAGATATAGAAGTACAAGAAATTTACATAAGAGAAACAGGAAATTATTTAAATTTACAGGAAAATTTTATCAATATACCAATTGAGATGATATATTTTTCCTTTTTTTACTCCACAGAAGCAAAAATAAAAGAATAAACTTTAAGTATACTTTTTGAAGATTTGGGAGTAACTATGTATAGTACACTTATTCCTAAAGATAAAAAGATAAAGTTTTTCAACCTTCTATATTTGAAGAGAAAATCTATACCTTTTAATCTCTATGTATCAAGAGAAAAGTCCTCAACAAGATGAAAAATGAAGAAGTTGCTATAGAATTTGAAATTTCAGACTTCATAGTAAAATTTCTTAGGTAACAAAATGAATAGAACTTATTATTCTAAGGTTGAGCAGGCTCTTAAAAATTTAAAGAATACTATTTATCAATTTGAAATTTCTAATCACACTAAATTTGGAAAAAAATAAATTCGAGGATAGTTCTTTCCAACTTTTAAATTATCAAAAATGAAAGTAGGAAAGAAAAATTTTCTATAGGGTTGTGTTGAATAAAAAATATTGTAAATAAGATAAAAAGTAAAAAGATATATAAAATACAACACAAAAAATTTACTTGAAATTATGGTAAAAAGATCCTATAGCTTCAAGAATATATAAGTATATAAGTAAGATAAGATATAAAAATAATAAAGGGTGAAATTAATGTTAGAACTATAGCTATTATTCCATTAAAAATGGAACAAAGAGTTGAAAAAAATTATAAAAATGGGAGTTAAAGAATATTATTTAAATAGAATGAAGCCAGTTTTAACAAGAATTCTTAAGGCTTTTTGATGTTCTTTTTAGAATTAAAAATATATAGTAAGTTTTGAAGAAATATATAACAAAGATGAAAAACTTACTATATGCCTATGTCTTCAATAAAGAAAGAGATGGCGACTGCCATATGTCTGAATTTATTAAGAAAAATGAAAAGAATATAGTAAAAGAAAATATAGATGGCGTTGAGGAAGTAATCGACCTTAATGCTGATATAGATTATCAAGACAATATAGAATATTTAATAAATAAAGCCAAAGAAAATCCTAAAATTGCTCTAAATGGAATGCTTGGGTAGATAAGAAAATAAAGAAGATTTTAGCTGAAGATGGAGAAGAAATGTTAAAGAGAGTTTTTAAACATTCTTATTCATATGGACAAAAATATAGAAATAGGTTTACCTAATTATATCAGTGGAATATTAAAGAATATTGGTGAAAAAGGTAGCAAAAAGCTAATAATATAAATATGACTATTTTTGAAAAATGTCAGCAAAAGGTAAAGGATTAAAAAGTAAAAAAATCAAATAAAACAAGCTAGAAAGAAAGGAATGGAAAAATTTCAAATATTAAAGAAATAATGACTGAAAATAACTTTCTTGAAGAAAAAACTTGAAGATAAAAATTTATTACTTGAAAAAAAGACAGAAATAAAAATGAAAAAGCTTGACAACGTAGATGAAAAAATATACAATATAGAAGAAAGTAATTTAGAGAAAATACTATCTTTTTGATGAAGAAACTAGAAATACTATAGAAGAAAAAGCTTTAGAAAATATAAAAAGAGGTGGATAATAATAATATAGATGTTATATTAAATGTAAAAAACTTTAGTAAAAACTATGTATTATAAGATGATAGGAACATCTATAATGAAAATTTTAAAAAGCTGAGTATTCAGAAGTTTTGGAAAAATATAAACAAAAATGACAAATAGTAAAAAAATATGATAAACTATAAGACAGGCTAAAAAAATAAGGAAGTGGATTATGAAAAAAATATAGAAAAAGTTAAAATTTCAACTGAATTCATTAAACTTGATCAATTTTTAAAAATGGATTGCTGTCGTAGATAGTGGTTCAGAAGCTAAAGAAGTTATTTTAGATGGAAAAAGTAAAAAGTAAATGATGAAGTAGAAACAAGAAGAGGTAGAAAAAAATTTATCCTGAATACAAGGTTGAAATATTTGATAAAAACATATATAGTGGAATAATTGAGGTGCTATCTTGAAAAATATCTAATATCAGTTACCTCAATTTTAGAAATTTAGAAAATACTTCAGTAGAACTATCAGATAAAATCAATGTTTTCTATGGTAAAAATGCTCAAGGGAAAACAAGTCTATTGGAAGCAATATACTATAGTTCGACAGGTATAAGTTTCAAAACTAAGAAAACTGCGGAGATGATAAAAATATAATTTTGATGAATTCATCTCCTCAATTTTCATATAGTGATTATATTGCTAATAATAAGATTTCAGTGAGATTTAAAAATATACCTGGAGCTAAAAAAAGAGTTTTTTTCTTCAATAAGAAAAAGAATAAGTCAGACTGACTTTTATGGAAAAAAATTAATATTATTGCTTATATACCTGAAGATATAATTCTTATCAATGGTTCACCTAAAAATAGAAGAGATTTCTTTGATTAAAAAAATATGGTCGCACACTTGTGACTCTAGCACTCGTAGGGTGTCAGTCATGAGTTAGACCATTAAGTATAGTCAGCATATATAGAAATATGTATGTAGAGGTAGCAACTTTAAAAAGCTATCCAATACTACTCGAATTGCTGGAAACCCCTAAAAACTAGTATAACTACAACATAGTACCCTAAATAAAAATATGGTACAGGTGTGAAAGTGGCGAAAGCAGAAAAAATATACTAGATGACATAAGGTTAAATCCTAAGTGTTAAGATAATGGGCAATCAGCAGCCAAGACCGAAAGGTAAGGTTCAACGACTATTCCTCCTGAGGGAAGTACACTAAAGCTAGTGGAAGTGGGTAGACCCAAACAGATAGAGCTGTGGGATAAGATATAGTCTGTGCTTAATAGAAATATTAAAGTTCATAAGAGAACTGCATAAGTGGTAGCGTACTTATGTGAACGACAACCTCTAAAAACGACTGAGTCAGTTTTAGGTTCATATATTTAGAAAAAAATTTTACTTTTTCATTTACTTATAGTATAAAAAAAGTGGTATACTATATATAGGTAAATGGAGGTGAAATCACATGGAAAAAGCATATAAGTTTAGATTTTTATCCAACTAAAACTCAAATAACAATATTAAATTGTACTTTTGGTTGTGTAAGATATGTCTATAATCATTTTTAGGTTTAAAACAAAAACTATATAGCAAAGAGAAAAAGTCTATGTCATATAGTGAGTGTAGTAAAGAATTAACAGTTTTAAAAACAAGAGAAAAGAATGGTTAAAAGATGTAGATAAATTTTTCTTTACAAAAATTCTTTAAAAAGATTTAGATAAAGCCTATAAAAACTTTTTAGTGGAAGTGGCTATCCAAAGTTTAAAATCTAAGAAAGATAATAGAAAAATCATACAGAACCAATTATACAAATAATAATATAGAGTTTTTAGATAAATGGATAAAAAGTACCTAAGTTAGGAAGACTAAAAAAATAAGAGATAAAAATAAAACCACAAGGAAGAATAATAAATGCAACAATAACCCAAGTACCTAGTGGAAAATATTATATATCTTTATGTTGTACTGATGTGGAAGTAGAAAAATTAGAAAGTACAAATAAGAATGTTGGAATAGATTTAGGTATAAAGGACTTTATGATTACCAGTGATGAAATCTCAATAGAAAATCCAAAAATATTTACAAAAAAATCTTTGAATAAACTAGCAATATTACAAAGAAAAACTATCACGAAAACCAAAGGGTAGTTCAAATAGAAATAAAGCTAGAATAAAAAGTAGCAAGATTATTTGAGAAAAATATCAAATCAAAGAGAAGATTTTTGCAAAAATTATCAACAATGCTAATAAAAAGAATATGATATTATTTGTATGGAAGATTTACAAGTAAAAAAATATGGTAAAAAAATCATAAATTAGCAAGAAATATTGTAGATGTATCATGGAGTGAATTTAATAGAATACTAAGTTATAAAGCGAAATGGCATGGAAAAAACAATAGTAAGAGTAGATAAATTTTTTTGCAAGTAGTCAAATATGTAATTGTTGTGGATATAGAAATGAAGAAGTAAAAGATTTAAGTATAAGAGAATGGACTTGTCCAGTATGTGGAGCTGTACATAATAGAGATATAAATGCAGCAAAAACATATTAAAAGAAGGACTAAAGATATTAGGTATAAGTGCTTAAATATACAATATATGAACCGTAGGAACTATGGGGATAGCTTGGTAAATTTAGTTGGCTAACAGAAGCAACTACTACCCAAGAACCCTGCGACTTCAGTCGTGGGAGGTTCAGATTGAGATTTCTCAGATTGATAAGGAATACCTAAGCAATCTAAAGAACTATGATAAACTTTTTAAAAATTAGAAATAAATATCTGAAAGAAAAATAAAAAGAAACACTGAAGAATTTGCTATTTATGAAAAAGGAATTTGTTAAATATGCTTCCTATATTATTTTTTTAGAAGGCTAGAATATGTAAAAAAGTCTCTCATTATATTGAATTTGCAATATAGAAAAACTTTTTAACATAGAGCAAGAGTTAAATTTAAAAATACGAAACAAACCTAGATAAAACTGGAAAAAGTAACTGTTGAGATGATACAAGAAAGTTTACAAAAAAGAGATTTTTGCAAAAAGAAACATCAGGAAGATAGATATAAATTTTTCTCTTGTAGAATACATAAAGATGATTATAAATTTCTTTTAAATGGCTATGAAGCAAAAAATTTCAGCCTCACAAGGTGAAAAATCTATAATATTTTCTTTAAAACTCTCAGAAATCGAGATAATAAAGAAAAATAGAAAAGAAAAATCCTGTTGTTATTATTGACGATATAACTTCGTATTTTGATGAAGAAAGAAGAAAGTCAATATTAGAATTTTTCAATAAAAAGAGACATACAGGTTTTAATAAGTTCAACAGATAAATTAGATATAGAAGCTAAAAAATTTCTATGTTGAAAAAAAGGAATTATAGAAGATGAAAAATAATGTCAATAAGTGATATAGCAATATCTACAATCGAAAGTGAAGATAAGATAAAACTTATGATTTTGAGAGAAAAAGTGGAAAGAACTATTTTTCAGACTTAGCTGAAATTAGTACTGTTATTGATTTTAGTGAAAAAGTTATTTATATTAAAAAGCTATGATTCTGTATTAAAGCATTATATTTTTGCAAATAAACAAAAATTAATAAATGAAATAATGGAAAGTTTGGAAATAAAGTTTGAAATAGAAGATATAAAAATAAAAAAAGTTAAGGGAATTTCTTAACTTTTTATTAATGGAGGAAAAATGAGTTATGAAGCACAGAATATAACAGTTCTGGAAGGTCTAGAAGCTGTTAGAAAAAAAGGCCAGGTATGTATATAGGTACAACATCAGAAAGAGGTCTACACCATTTGGTGTGGGAAATAGTTGATAACTCCGTAGATGAAGCTTTAGCTGGTTATTGTAATAAAATAGACGTGAAAATTCTTCCAGACAACATAATAGAAGTTGTTGATAATGGTAGAGGAATTCCAACAGATATCCACCCAAAATATGGAAAATCTGCACTAGAAATAGTTTTAACAGTTCTACATGCTGGTGGAAAATTTGAAAATGATAACTATAAGGTTTCAGGAGGACTACACGGAGTTGGAGTATCAGTAGTTAATGCACTTTCTGAATGGTTAGAAGTTGAAGTTAGAAAAGAAGGAAATGTATACTATCAAAAATACCACAGAGGAAAACCTGAAGAAGATGTTAAAATAATAGGTTCTTGTGAAGCTAGTGAACATGGTACAACAGTAAGATTTAAAAGCTGATGGAGATATTTTTTTGAAACATTGGTATATAACTATTTCACTCTTTTCAAATAGATTAAAAAGAATTAGCTTACTTAAATAGAGGTTTAACTATAACTCTTTCAGATTTAAGAAAAAGATGAAAAGAAAGAAGAAACTTATAAATTTGATGGAGGAATTTTAGATTTCTTAAATGAAATAGTAAAAGAAGAAACAACTATTATAGATAAACCTTTTCTATGTTTCAGCAGAGCAAGATAATGTGGGAGTAGATGTTACATTTACTTATACAACTTCACAAAAATGAAGTTATCTATTCTTTTGTTAATAATATAAATACTCATGAAGGTGGAACACACGTTCAAGGGTTTAGAACAGCTTTAACAAAGGTTATAAATGATGTAGGTAAGACTCAAGGGTTTACTAAAAGATAAAAGATGGTAAACTTATGGGAAAATGATATAAGAGAAGGAGTTGTTGCAATAGTATCAACAAAAAATACCTCAACCACAATTTGAAGGACAAACTAAAGGAAAAATTAGGAAACTCTGAAGTTTCAGGTATAGTGAATACTATTGTTTCAAATAGTTTAAAAATATTCTTAGAAGATAATCCAGCTATAACTAAAATAGTCGTAGAAAAATATTAAATTCTAAGAAAGCTAGAGAAGCAGCTCAAAAAGCAAGGGAATTAGTTTTTAAGAAAATCAGTTTTAGAAGTTGGATCTCTTCCAGGAAAATTAGCTGATTGTACTTCTAAAAAGCTGAAGAATGTGAAATCTTTATAGTCGAAGGAGATTCAGCAGGAGGTTCTGCAAAAACAAGGTAGAGATAGATATAATCAAGCTATCTTACCACTTAGAGGAAAGATAATAAATGTTGAAAAAAGCTGGATTACATAAATCTTTAGAAAGTTCAGAAATAAGAGCTATGGTAACTGCTTTTGGAACAAGCATAGGAGAAACATTTGATATATCAAAAATTGAGATATGGAAAAAAATAATTCTTATGACCGATGCCGATGTCGACGGTGCTCATATAAGAACATTGATTTTGACATTCTTGTATAGATATATGAAAGACTTAATCACTGAAGGAAACATATATATTGCTTGTCCTCCACTATATAAAGTAGCATCAGGTAAGCAAATTATATATGCTTACAATGATTTAGAATTGAAAAATATCTTAGCTCAAATGAATCAAGAAAATAAAAAAATATACTATACAAAGATATAAAGGGCTGGGAGAAATGAACCCTGAACAACTTTGGGAAACAACAATGAACCCTGATGGAAGATTACTTCTAAAAGTATCAATAGATAATGCTAGAGAAGCTGATATGCTATTTGATAAACTTATGGGAGATAAAGTTGAACCAAGAAGAGAATTTATAGAAGAACATGCAGAATATGTAAAAATATTGATATAATAAAAAAATATTATAAGTAATTATAAAATAACTCCTACTGAGACTGAATTTTTAATCTAAAATGCTAATCGTTCGCTAAAAAGCAAAACTCGTTGATAAATCAACTCAGACACTTGCTTTTCTAACGCTCACTAACATAGCATTTCACGATAAAAATTCGTCATTCGTAGTTCGTTTATTTTTATAATTTCATATCTATAATATTTTTGTTAATGGAGGATAGAATAAATGTCGAATGTTGATAACAGATACATTGAAGAAGAGTTAAAAGAATCTTACTTGGATTACTCGATGAGTGTTATAGTAAGTAGAGCATTACCAGATGTAAGAGATGGTTTAAAGCCTGTTCATAGAAGAATACTATTCGCTATGAATGAAATGGGAATGACCAATGATAAACCATTTAAGAAATCTGCCAGAATCGTTGGGGAAGTTTTAGGTAAGTATCACCCTCATGGAGATTCAGCTGTTTATGGAACAATGGTAAGAATGGCACAAGATTTCAACTATAGATATCTTTTAGTTGAAGGACATGGAAACTTTGGGTCTATAGATGGAGACTCAGCGGCAGCAATGAGATATACTGAAGCAAGAATGGAAAAAATAACTGCTGAACTGTTAGAAGATATTGATAAGGACACTATAGATTGGAGAAAGAACTTCGATGATTCCTTAGATGAACCTACAGTATTACCAGCAAAATTACCTAACTTACTTCTTAATGGAGCAATAGGAATAGCAGTTGGTATGGCAACTAATATACCTCCACATAACTTAGGAGAGTTAGTTGATGGTATTCTTGCTTTGATAGATAATAAAGACATAGAAATTTTTAGAACTAATGAACTTTTATAAAAAGAATCTGATTTTCCAACAGGAGCTATAATAGATGGTAGAGCTGGAATTATAGAAGCCTATAAAACAGGTAGAGGTAAGATAAAAGTAAGAGGAAAAAGTAGATATAGAAGAGCAAAAGAATGGAAAAAGCTAATATAATAGTAAGTGAAATTCCATATCAATTAAATAAGGCTAATTTAATCGAAAAATAGCGAATTTAGTTAAAGAAAAGAAAATAACTGAAATTTCAGACTTAAGAGATGAGTCAAACAGAGAAGGAATAAGAATAGTAATTGAAGTTAAAAAGGTGAAGAACCTGAACTTGTCCTAAATAAGCTATATAAATATACAGATTTACAAACTACTTTTTGGTGTTATAATGCTATCTCTAGTAAATAATGTACCTAGAGTTTTTGAATCTAAAAGAAATGTTAAATGAATATATCAAACATAGATTCGATGTTATTACAAGAAGAACAGCATTTGATTTGGATAAAAGCAGAAAAAGAGCTCATATTTTAAAAAGGATATCAAATCGCTTTTAGAAAATATTGATAGAATAATTGAACTTATTAGAGCATCTTCTGATGGTACAGTTGCAAGAGAGCAATTAATTGAAAAAAATATGGATTTACAGATATTCAAGCTAGATCAATACTTGATATGAAATTGCAAAAGATTGACAGGTTTGGAAAGAGAAAAATCGATAATGAATATAGAGAAATTGAAGCTTTAATTAAGGAATTAAGAGAAGTTTTAGAAGATAATTCTAAGATATATGAAATAATGAAAAAGAATTATTAGAACTTAAAGAAAAATATAATGATAAGAGAAGAACTCAAATCGAAGAAGAAAGAATGGAAATTCTTCCCTGAAGATTTAATAAAAAGATGAAGAAATCATTATAACATATACTAATAAAGGATATGTAAAGAGAATAGAAGCAAGTAAGTATAAGGCACAAAAGAAGAGGTGGAAGAGGAGTATCAGCCCTTAACACTATCGAAGATGATTATGCTGAAAAGATAATAACAGCTTCAACTCTTGATACTATGATGATATTTACTGATAAAGGAAAGGTATATAATATAAGAGCTTATGAAATACCTGATTTATCTAAACAATCAAGAGGAAGATTAATAGAAATATAATAAATCTTTCAGAAGGTGAAAAAGTAAGAGATACCATAGTAATAAAAAGAATTTGTTCCAGAAAAAGAAATTGTCTTTATAACTAAGAATGGTCTAATAAAGAAAAACTTCTTTAGGAGAATTTAAAAAATATCAATAATTCAGGTTTAATAGCTATCAAGATTAAAGAAGATGATGATATTATCTTCGTTGGTCTAATAGAAGATGTAACTAAAGAAGAAATATTGATAGCTACTCATGATGGATATTGTACAAGATTCTTAACTGATACAATAAGACCAACAGGTAGAAGTACTCAAGGAGTTAAGGCTATAACTCTGAGAGAAGGGGACGCAGTTGTGTCAGCTATGCTTATTAAAAATCCTGAGACAGATATTTTAACTATAACAGAAAAATGGTTATGGTAAGAGAACTAGTCTTGATGAATACCCTCAATACAACAGAGGTGGAAAAGGAGTTATAAACTTAAAGGCAAGTGAAAAAACAGGTAAAGTTGTTTCTGTACTTGAAGTTACTGAAGACGAAGAACTTATGTGTATAACTTCTAATGGAATAGTAATAAGAACTTCTATAAGTGAAATATCTCGTATTGGTAGAGCAACACAAGGTGTTAGAATTATGAAAGTTGCAGATGAAGAAAAAAGTTGCAGCAATCACAAAAAAATTAAAAAGAAGAAGAATTAGAAGATTAGATTGGAGAAAAATGAAGAGAATTCTAGTCTTATCGGATTCACATTCATATTTTGATAAGGCCTTAAAAATTTTTTGAAAAAAGAAAAACCTGATATAGTTATAGCTGCTGGTGATGGGATAGGGGATATAGATGATCTTAGCTATGTCCACCCAGAAGCTACTTACTATATGGTAAAGGGAAATTGTGATTTTGAAAGAAGTCATAGTGAAGAAAAATATTTTTGAAATAGAAGGAAAAAATTTTTTAACTCATGGACATCTTTACGATGTAAAAAAAGAAGTCTAAATTTATAAAAGAGATGGCTAAAAAAATTAAAAAGCTAATCTTGTTATCTTTGGTCACACTCATAAACCATATATAGAATATTATGAAGATGAGATACTTTTTAATCCAGGAGCGACAGAAGATGGAAGATATGGCCTTATTATTTTAAAAAGATGGTAATATACAATTGTTTCACAAGCAATTAAAGTTATAAACGGAGGAAAGTGGTAAAATGAAAGAAGAAATTCTAAAAAGTTAAGGAAGAAATACAAAAACATATAGAAGAATCTAAGACTCTTCAAAAACTTGAAGAAATTAGAGTAAAACTATATGGGAAAAAAGGAATCTTTACGGACTTATCTAAGAAAAATGAAAGACCTTACAGCAGAAGAAAGGCCTAAGATTGGACAAATAATAAATGAAGTTAAAGAAAAAAATAAGTAATTTATTAGATGAAAAAAATAAGGCTTTAAAAAGAAAAAAAGAATTAAATGAAAGATTAGAAAGTGAAATAATTGATTAAAAAAATATGGTCGCACACTTGTGACTCTAGCACTCGTAGGGTGTCAGTCATGAGTTAGACCATTAAGTATAGTCAGCATATATGAAAATATGTATGTAGAGGTAGCAACTTAAAAAAGCTATCCAATACTACTCGAATTGCTGGAAACCCCTAAAAGCTAGTATAACTACAACATAGTACCTAAATAATATGGTACAAGTGTGAAAGTGGCGAAAGCAGAAAAAAATATACTAGATGACATAAGGTTAAATCCTAAGTGTTAAGCCAGTAATCCCCCAAATCAAAGATTTGGGAAAGGCTAAAAATGGGCAATCAGCAGCCAAGACCGAAAGGTAAGGTTCAACGACTATTCCTCCTGAGGGAAGTACACCAAAGCTGGTGGAAGTGGGTAGACCCAAACAGGTAAAGCTGTGGGATAAGATATAGTCTGTGCTTAATAGAAATATTAAGAAGTTCAAGGCTAATCTCCTTAATTTATTAAGGAGTGTATATGCAAGAGAACTGCATAAGTGGTAGCGTACTTATGTGAACGACAACCTCTAAAAACGACTGAGTCAGTTTTAGGTTCATATATTTAGAAAAAAATTTTACTTTCTCATTTACTTATAGTATAAAAAAGTGGTATACTATATATAGGTAAATGGAGGTGAAATCACATGGAAAAAGCATATAAGTTTAGATTTTATCCAACTAAAAACTCAAATAACAATATTAAATTGTACTTTTGGTTGTGTAAGATATGTCTATAATCATTTTTTTAGGTTTAAAACAAGAGCTATATAACAAAGAGAAAAAAATCTATGTCATATAATCAATGTAGCAAAAATACTCACAGTTTTAAAACAAGAGAAAGAATGGTTAAAAGATGTAGATAAATTTTCTTTACAAAAATTCTTTAAAAGATTTAGATAGAGCCTATAAGAACTTCTTTAGTGGAAGTGGCTATCCAAAGTTTAAATCTAAGAAAGATAATAGAAAATCATACAGAACCAATTATACAAATAATAATATAGAGTTTTTAGATAAATGGATAAAAAGTACCTAAGTTAGGAAAACTAAAAATAAGAGATAAAATGAAACCACAAGGAAGAATAATAAATGCAACAATAACCCAAGTACCTAGTGGAAAAATATTATATATCTTTTATGTTGTACTGATGTGGAAGTAGAAAAAATTAGAAAGTACAAATAAGAATGTTGGAATAGATTTAGGTATAAAAAACTTTACGATTACCAGTGATGAAATCTCAATAGAAAATCCAAAAATATTTACAAAAAAATCTTTGAATAAACTAGCGATATTACAAAGAAAACTATCACGAAAAACCAAAGGGTAGTTCAAATAGAAATAAAGCTAGAATAAAAAGTAGCAAGATTATTTGAGAAAAATATCAAATCAAAGAGAAGATTTTTGCAAAAATTATCAACAATGCTAATAAAAAGAATATGATATTATTTGTATGGAAGATTTACAAGTAAAAAAATATGGTAAAAAAATCATAAATTAGCAAGAAATATTGTAGATGTATCATGGAGTGAATTTAATAGAATACTAAGTTATAAAAGCGAAATGGCATGGAAAAACAATAGTAAGAGTAGATAAATTTTTTGCAAGTAGTCAAATATGTAATTGTTGTGGATATAGAAATGAAGAAGTAAAAGATTTAAGTGTGAGAGAATGGACTTGTCCAGTATGTGGAGCTGTACATAATAGAGATATAAATGCAGCAAAAAATATACTAAAAGAAGGACTAAGGATATTAGGTATAAGTGCTTAAATAAAAATATATGAACCGTAGGAACTATGGGGATAGCTTGGTAAATTTAGTTGGCTAACAAAAGCAACTACTACCCAAGAACCCTGCGACTTCAGTCGTGGGAGGTTCAGATAAGTTTACCTGGAACAAAAATATAACTATGGTACAGTACATCCTATCAATGAAACTATGGAGCTTATGAAAAATATCTTTTCAAAAATGGGCTTTGATATAGTTGATGGGCCAGAAATAGAAACTGTTGAATACAATTTTAATGCTTTGAATATTCCTAAAACTCACCCATCAAGAGATTTAACAGATACATTCTATTTAAATGATTCTATTGTGTTGAGAACACAAACATCACCAGTTCAAATAAGATATATGCTTGAACATGGTACTCCATTTAGAATGATTTGTCCTGGTAAAGTATATAGACCAGATTATGATATATCTCATACACCTATGTTCCATCAAATGGAAGGTTTAGTTGTTGGAAAAGATATATCTTTCGCAGATTTAAAAGGAATATTAACTCACTTTGTAAAAGAAGTTTTTGGAGATAGAAAAGTAAGATTCAGACCTCATTTCTTCCCATTCACAGAACCTAGTGCTGAAATGGACGTTGAATGTATGATTTGTCATGGAGAAGGTTGCAGACTATGTAAAGATAGTGGTTGGATAGAAATAATGGGTTGTGGAATGGTAGACCCAGAAGTTCTAAAATATGTAGGACTTAATCCTGATGAAGTGAATGGTTTTGCCTTTGGGGTAGGTATAGAACGTGTAACTATGCTTAGACACGGTATTGGAGATTTGAGAGCATTTTTTGAAAATGATATGAGGTTCTTAAAACAATTTAAGTAGAGTATAAAAAAATCTCATTACTATTATATTGTGAAAATGAAAAAATAAGTGAATCTGCATTCTAAATTTTTTTATCGTTAAGAATTTAGCTAGCAATGAACTATTTTTCATTATTCATATCATTTAAAAATTGGAGGAATGTATAATGTTAATATCATTAAATTGGTTAAAAACAATATGTGGATATAAAAGAAAGTGTGGAAGAAATAGCTAATGCCTTAACTATGATAGGACAAGAAGTTGAAGCTATAGATATCCAAGGAAAAGATTTAGGAAAATGTTGTAATAGGACAAATAGTTGAATTTGACAAACATCCAAATTCTGATAGATTGACTCTATTAAAAGTAAATGTTGGAGAAGAAGCACCTTTTACAAATAATCTGTGGTGCAACAAATCACAAATTAAATGATAAGGTAGTTGTTGCTAAGATAGGAGCAGTTTTACCTGGAAACTTTAAAAATTAAAAAAAGAGTAAAATAAGAGATGTAGAATCATTTGGAATGTTATGTTCAGATGCAGAGTTAGGTCTTGCAAAAAGAAAGTGAAGGAATAATAATACTTCCTGAAGATGCCCCTATAGGAAAAGAATATAGAGAATATGCAGGATTAAATGATGTAATATTTGAACTTGAAATCACTCCCTAATAGACCAGATTGTCTATCTCATATAGGTATAGCAAGAGAGGTTGCTGCTTACTACAACAGAAAAAGTTAAATACCCTGTTATAGAAATGGCTGAAACTATTGAATCTGTAAATACAGTAATAAAAGTAAATATAGAAGATAAAGATAGATGCAAAAGATACATGGGTAGAGTAATAAAAAAATGTTAAGATTAAAGAATCACCTGAATGGTTAAAAACTAGAATCAGAGCTATGGGATTAAACCCTATAAATAACGTGGTTGACGTTACAAACTTTGTTATGTTTGAATATAACCAACCTATGCACGCTTTTTGACTTAGATAAGGTAGAAGGAAATATCACAATAAGAGCTGCTAAAGAAAATGAAGAAATAACAACTCTTGATGGGGTAGAAAGAGTTCTTAAAAATGGAGAACTTGTAATAGCTGATGATGAAAAAGCTATAGCAATTGGAGGAGTAATAGGAGGACAAAATACTCAAATAGATGATGATACTAAAAATATCTTTGTTGAAGTAGCCTATTTCACACCTGAAAACATTAGAAGAGAATCAAGAGATTTAGGAATTTTTACAGATTCTGCATATAGAAATGAAAGAGGAATGGATATAGAGAATCTTCCTGTTGTTATGAATAGAGCAGTTTCTCTAATAGCTGAGGTTGCTGAAGGGAAGTTCTTTCAGAAGTTATAGATAAATATGTAGAAAAAACCCTAAGAGAGCAGAAATATCATTGAATTTAGAAAAATTAAATAAATTTATAGGAAAAAAACTTTAACTTATGATGAAGTTGGAAAAATATTAACTCATTTAGATATCGAATTGAAACCACTAGGAGATGGAACTATGCTTTTTAACTCCACCTAGCTATAGAGCAGATTTAACAAGACCTGCAGATATTTATGAGGAAGTTATTAGAATGTATGGATTTGACAACATAGAAGCTAAAATGCCTGTGATGTCAATAGAGTCTGGAAAAGAAAATACTAACTTTAAAAATATCAAGAATAGTTAGAGAAATTCTAAAAGAATTAGGATTAAATGAAGTTATAAACTATAGTTTCATACCTAAATTCACAAAAAGAATTATTTAATTTTGGTGAAGAAGTTATAGAAATAAAAATCCTTTTAAGTGAAGATATGGCTATTATGAGACCAACTTTACTATATAGTTTAATAGCTAATGTTAGAGATAATATAAATAGAAATCAAACAGATTTAAAAACTATTTGAAATAAGTAAAACATTTAAAAAGCTAGGAGAAGGACAAAATGGTCTTGCTATTGAAGATTTAAAAAAATAGCTTTTAATCTTATCTGGTAGAGAAGAAAAAAATCTATGGAATCAATCTAAATCAGACTACAATTTCTATGATTTAAAAGGATACTTAGAATTCCTATTAGAAAGATTAAATGTAACAAAAATATTCTTTAACTAGATTGACTAATAATAAAAACTTCCACCCAGGAGCAAGTGCTGAAATAAAAAAATAGGAGAAGATGTTATAGGAGTTTTAGGAGAACTTCATCCCAACTTAGTAAATTACTTTGGAATAAAAAGAGAAAAAGTTTTCTTTGCAGAACTTAATTTAACAAGTTTACTAAAAAATACATTAAGATAAAAAGTAAACTATGAAACAATAAGTAAATATCCAGAAGTACTAAGAGACTTAGCTATAACTTTAGATAGATCTGTTTTAGTTGGAGAAATGGTAAAAGAAATTAAAAAGAAAGTTAATCTTATTGAAAAAAATAGATATCTTTGATGTATATTCAGGAGATAAAATTGATAAAAGATAAAAAAATCTGTTGCTATGAGTATAGTTTTTAAGAGATAAAAAAATAGAACTCTTACAGATGAAGACATAGATAAAGCTATGACTGCTATTTTAGAACTAATCAAAGATAAATATAATGGAGAAATAAGAAAAATAGGAGGTCTAATGAAAAATATTAGCAAGCTTTATTCATATTACTTTCAATCGTAACATTTTCAGCAGAAAAAAATTGCAATTGAAAGAATTGAAGTTAAAGAAGAAAAGATATATCTTAAAGGACAACAAACACCATTTACAGGTGTAGTTGAGAAGAAATATCCAAATGGAAGAGTAGAAGCTACTTTGGAAGTTAAAGATGGAAAATTAAATGGTAAGACATTTGTATATAGTGAAGATGGAAAAGTGAAAAAAAGAAGAAAACTATATAAATGGTCTTATGGAAGGTGTAGAAAGAGCATATTATCCAAGTGGAAAAATTAGAGTTTGAAGTAACTAATAAAAAACGATTTAAGAAATGGTATTGAAAGACATTATTCAGAAGAAGGAAAAACTAATTATAGAAGTACCATATCAAAATGATGTTGTTAATGGTTTAGTAAAACAATATACTAAAGATGGAAAGTTAGAGTATGAAACAAATTATGTTAATGATAAAAGAGAAGGACTTTCTAAAAATATTATCCAAGTGGAAAGCTATTAAGCCAAGTAACTTTTCAAAAATGATAAGGAAGAAGGATTAATGAAAGGTTATTCAGAAGAAGGAAAAATTAGAAATAGAAATACCATATCTACATGGTTCAGTAGAAGGGCTTGTTAAAAGATATGATGAAAATGGAAAAGTTGTAGAACAAGCAATGTATAAAAATAATCAAGAAGTAAAGAAAAAAATAAAGTAAAAAAATATAGTAGAATTCAAATCAAATTGTAGTAATTATAAATACCATTGACTAAAAATCAATGGTATTTTTTTGTATCTATTTAATATCAAAACAAAAAAACATTCGAAATGTTGACAAAATTACAATAAAAAGCTATAATTCGTTTATATAGAGTTAGATAAAAATAAATTTATAGGAGGAGTACGAAAAATAGTTGTTAAAAAAATATATTGAAATATATTTAATTATATGCTAATATATTTATATGAAAAAGATATATAAACCAAAAGAATTTAGTGAATTAGTAAATAGAAGTGTAAATACACTTCAAAGATGGGATGAGAAGGTATATTGATAGCACATAGAACCCCAACAAATAGGAGATATTATACTTTAGAAGATTATAATAAAGTTATGGGTATTGAGGTAACTCAAAAATCAAGTATATGAAGTTATTATATATGCAAGAGTTTCTAATCATAGTCAAAAAGATGATTTACAAAAATCAAATTAAATTTTTAAGAGATTATGCTAATGCAAAGGGATATATAGTATCAGAAGTTATAACTGATATAGGAAGTGGGCTTAATTATCAAAGAAAAGGATTTAATTCTATACTTTATTCTGATAAAAAAACAAAAAAATACTCATATCATATAAAGATAGATTTGTAAGGTTTGGTTTTGATTGGTTTGATAAATTTTTAAAAATCAAAAAGGTAGTGAGATAGAAGTTGTAAATAATGAAGATTTATCACCACAAAAAAAGAAATGGTACAAGATTTAATTTCTATTATAGATATATTTTTCTTGTCACATATATGGACTTAGAAAATATAAAAAAAGCAAAATAAAGGAAGATAAAGATGTATAAAGCACTAAAGATAGAATTAAAAACTAACAGTAGCACAGAAGATACAAGTATGTCAGACTATTGGAACAGAAAGGTTTATATATAATGAGTATATTAAATATAATCAAGAACAATATGAACTAGGTAATAAATTTGTAAGTGCTAATGATTTTTCTAAATATATTAACAATGTCTATCTACCTAATAATCCTGATAAAAAAATGGATAAAAGATGTATCTTCTAAATCAGTAAAACAAGCTATGATTTATGGAGAAAAGGCTTTTAAAAAAATTTTTTTAAGGGTTTAAGTGCTTTTCCTGTTTTTAAGAAAAAAAGGTAAGAATGAGTTGGGAGCATATTTTGTTAAGAATAATAAAAACTGATTTTTGAGTTTTATAGGCATAAAAATAAAAAAATACCTACATTGAAATTTGTAAGAGTAAAAAGAGTATGGATATATACCTAAAAATGCGATTATTAAAAGTGGTACTATAACTAAAAATAGCTGATAGATATTTTCTATCACTTATTATGGAAGTTGAAGATACTGTAAAAGTAACTAATACAAGTAGTAAAGGATTAGGAGTAGACTTAGGTATAAAAGATACAGCTATATGTTCTAATGGTAAGGTATTTAAAAAAATATAAATAAAACTAAAAAAAGTTAAAAAAATTGAAGAAGAAACTTAAGAGAGAACAAAGAAAGATGTCAAGAAGTGTAGAATATTCTAAATCTAAAAAGATAAAAATTAAAAAGAATGTAAGAATTTTAATAAGAAAAAGTTGAAAGTACAAAAATTATTTTATAGACTAAATTGTATTAGAGATGATTATAATAATAAAATAGTAGATGAAATAACAAGAGCCAAGGTAAAATACATTACTATTGAAAATTTAAAAAGTATCTAATATGATGAAGAATAAACATCTTTCAAAAAGCTATACAAGAACAGAATTTCTATGCGATAAGAACTAAACTTATAAATAAATGTAAGGAAAGAAATATAGAACTAAGGTTAGTAGATACATTTTATCCAAGTAGTAAAACTTGTTCTTGTTGTGGAGAAATTAAAAAAAGATTTAAAAACTTAATGATAGAATTTATAAGTGTTGTAATTGTGGTTTAGAAATAGATAGAGATTATAATGCAAGTATAAATCTTGAAAAAAGCAAAAGTATATAAGATTATAGCTTAAAGCTATAATTAAAATAGAGTATATATTCTCAAATAATATAAAAAGGAGAAAGCTACTAATAAAGCAAAAAGAGAATATATACATGTACCGATGGCTAGTCGGGAATTTACGACTATGGAGAGTACAAGGAACTATGAGTAGATACATTGTATTGAAAAATATACTCGTTGAAGTAGTAATATTCTAGTGTATTAAATATATTTTAATACATTTTTAGTAGCAGGAGAGAGATTGAATAAGAATTTTCAAAAATTGAAAAAAGATTTACGTTCTATTGCAAAAAGATATAAAAGTGTTAAATATTCAATAGGATTAGTAATTCTATTTTTTTAATGATGGGGTTAAATGCTTTTTCTGAAGAAGTAAATACAGGTTCAAATGTAAGTAATTCTGTAGGAACAATAGCAACAAGAGAAGGAATAAGAGATTCTGTAGAAGATTTACAAGGAAAAAAATTAAGGATGTGAAAGCACAAAATACAAAAATCTATAGAATCATTAAGGTTAGAACTAATTCAATTAATGGAACAAGGAGGACAAGTTATAAAATCTCCTTGGGCATCTTGGCAATTTGGAATAAATTATGTCTATAATAGTATGAGTGGAATGTATAAGGGAAGAGGAGACAAACCGCCTAAATATGTTTATAACAGTATCTATAGAAGAGGAAATTGGGAAGAAAGAAATGCCTTAGATGTACTTGCTGGAAAAACTGTTAATGGTGGTCCTATAACACCTGGAAATGAAAATACAAATACTTGGCAAATAACAAATGGCTTACTAGGTGGTGCAAACTTAAAAAGAGATCTTTCAATAGATGCATCAACAAATGGTGGAAGAGAATGGGGACTTGTTGATCTTAGAAAGATAAGAGAACCACTTAATGAAATAGAAATATTAGCAAGAGTTTCACCTAAAGAAGTTAAAAAAGATAAGCTGGATATACCTGTTTCAGTTACACCACCAGCTACATTGTCTGCACCAGTTGTAAATCCAAATGTAAATAAACCAACTGAGGCACCAAAAGTGGATTTACCCACACAACCTAATTTAGAAATAGCACAAGCTCCTACTATAAATAATGATCCAGTGATAAAAGTATTAACTGTAAATAAAGTTGGAGCTATAACAGTAAGTACACCTGAAGTAAAACCAGTAGATTTTATGCTTAGTCCAAAAGGAGAAAGTGGAGATTCAACTAGAAAGTTTCATGATCGTCAATACAACATACCGGCTTCATCAAATCCTGTTAATGTAAATACTGATAGCAACTATATCTCAACTTGGGGGAGAGTAGCAAATTTAGATGGTGTAACTACAAATGTAAAAGTAACTCATAACGATACTAGAGCTTTTATGATAGATGAAGGAATTGATTATAGAGATGCTAATATTAAGCCTTTTAGATACACAGGAACTATAAATTTAGAAGAAACTAAAACGGTGGGGATAGATGTTCAAGGAACACATACTGGTTCAGGAGCTGTAAATTCATCATTTACATATAAAGGTAATGAAAATGCACCTAGTAATATTGATAATAAAGGTAACCCTATAGAATTTAGTGTAGCTAATATAAAAAGTAATCAATGATGGAGATATAATTGGGAAGTCTGGATATGAAAATCAAGTGGCATTTGGTTTTAATAATAATGATGCTTCTTCTAATAATACAAGAACCCAAAATGATAAATAGAAATAATGTTACTTTTGGGTTCTAAAAAAATAGTGTAGGTATACAATTACGTCCAGAAGATCCTAATTCAAGTGGAGCAAGTACAGATTTAGGACTAAATATGATGACTGCTGAAAATATTGGTGATAATGCAACTATTACAGTAAATGGATCAGGAAGTTTTGGAATATTAACAGTAAAAATAAAGATTTATCAAATACTAAAAAATTTAGCAAGACCCAAACAATATACTAATGTTAAAAATAGCAGAGGGTGGACAAATAGCAAGTAGAGTTGAAGAACAATATCAAAGTGTTATTATAAATGGAGATAAATCTACAATAACGATACAAGGTGATAAGTCAGTTGGAGTAGGGACTTTTAAATTCAATTCAATCTGTTAAAAATAGGTGGATATATAAATATAGGAAAGGATGACCCATCAAGCCTTACAGACGCTGATGATGGTGGCGCTCTAAATAAAGTAGAAGGTTCAGTTGGAGTATACACAGAAGTAGCAACTAGACCTGTAAGAGCTATAGAATTTGAATATGATAGAAATGGAAAACCAGTATTTGAAAGTGATGGGATAACACATAAGGTTAAATATACTTATTATGATGATCATAGTAATGCAAATATAGCAGAAGAAGCAGTAAGACTGTATGAATATGAAGATAGTAATAATCAGACTGTTCATGCTGGTATACGTACAGGAAAAAAACGATAGGTACTGAAACAGTAGAAGTTACAGCAACTATAACTTTTAGGTGAACATTCTGAAAAAAAGTTATGGACTGAGAAATAGTACAAAAAGAAATTGTTATGGCTAGAGACAGTACAGGAAAAAAATAACAGATAGTTATACAACAAGTGGAAGTATTACTTTAAAATCTGGTGGAAAGGTAGTAGTAGGAGGTAAAAAACAACTACGGAGCTGTTTCTGCTGGAGATAATTTTAAAAGAGAAGTTATCAGAAAATTAAATGAGACAACTGCTAGTATAGAACAAGTTAGATTAGATGAGGTTGGAAAAATTGATATTGAATCTAGAGCAGAAATTGAAGTTACAGGTGAGCAGTCTATTGGTTATGCGATGTTATCAGGAGAAGGTACAAATGCTGGAAAAATAGATGTAACAGGACATGATAATAATACTGCAACTACATCGAACTATAATGGAAGTATAGGTTTTTATGGAGAAAAAGGTACATTTACTAATACAGGAACTATTAAAACAAAAGGTATTTAGCTCATGCTGTTGTTCTTAAACAGAAGAGCACTATTAAAGATGAGATGAAATTCCATCATTATGGAGAAATAGATGTAACTCTCCTGATGGTTCTGCTCCTAATAAAAAACTGGTAATATAGGTGTATTTTTCAGATGGATATGCACTTGCAAATTTCTATGGTGGTTCTAAGATATATGTTGGAGATGATTCTATTGGTATTCATACTTCTAAAGAAGATGCTTTTAATGAAACTTTTAAAAATCGTGGAACTTTAAAAAAATAAAAAAATAGGAAAAAGATCAACTTTTGCATATTTAAATGGAAATGCAACGACAACATTAAAGGAATTTTTTTGATAGTGTAAATACTAGAGATAACAATAAAAATTACAGTAAATATTGAAGAAGAGATGGGAGAAAATTCTAGTTTAGTTTATGCAGATAATGGAGCTATAGCTGTATTAGATGGTAACTATACTATAACTAAAGGAAATCCAAATGCAAATGCTTCTACTATGGCTTTTATTAGCTGCAAATGCTTCTAATGTAACTGTTGATAGTGGAAAGACTTTAACAACAAATACACAAGTTGCCTTAGCAGCCGTTAGTGGATCTACAGCTCAAAAATGATGGAACTGTAGTTTCAAGTAGATCAGATAAAGGTATAGGTATATATGCTCAAGATACTGGAAGTAAAGGTATTAACACAGGTACCATTACAATGGAACATGAAAAATGCTATAGGAATGTATGGAAAGGATGTTGCTGAACTTCAAAATGCTGTTCCTCTAACTCCAGGAACTCCTTCAACTCCAGGAACTCCTCCTCTTACTATAAAAATAAAAGAAACAGGTTCAGTAGGGATGTATGGAGTAGTATCAGCATCAGCTACAGTAGCTCCATTCACTGTTACAAATGCAGGAACTATAGAATTAGAGAAAGGTGGCTCAGCAGGAATTTATCTTGTTAATAATTCAACAAAAACAACTTCTGCTGATAAAATAGCTAATTTATCAGCATCAAATACTGGAACAATAAAGCTAAAATCTGGAGAAGGATCAATAGGAATCTATGCACCAAAATCTACAATTTCTGATGTTGGAACAATAACAATGGAAAAGTCTATGGCACCAAACTCTGTAGATACAACAAAATCTATAGCAGCATATATTTCTGATGGTGGAACAATAGCAGATGCTAGTACAGCTATATTAATTTAGGAACATCTGGAAGTAACATTGCTTACTATGTAAAAAATGCAGGGACTTCTATAGAAGGTGCTAATGTTGGAACAGTTAAGGGTTATGGAGTTGGAGTATACTTAGAAGGAACAAAAGCAAACCCAACTGCGACACCAGCAGTGCCAGCAAGCCAAGCTACTCTAGGAGCTAATGCACCTGAATTAAAATTTAACAATGGTACAACAGATGGAAATGGAATTATAGGTCTATATTTAAAAGGAGATACAGATATATCTGCTTATACTAAAAACAATAACAGTAGGTAATACAGTAGGTACTAATTCTGCAATAGGAATCTATAGTGATGCTCAAGGAGTTAGTGGGACACCATATGTTATTAAAGCAAATATAACAACAGGTGCAAAAGCAGTAGGTATTTTCAGTGCCCCAGGAACTAATAAGAGCTATATAAAATATGAAGGAACACCAAATCCTTCTAAAACAGATGAGCCTCAAATGAACCTTGGAGCAGGTTCAACAGGATTCTATGTAAATGGAGAAACTGAGTTAGTTTCACCAATTATCAAATCAGCAGGAGGATTAATAGCTTATGTTACTGAAGAATCTACATTTAAAGGTGGAACAGCAACTGTTAATTTATCAGAATCAGGTATTGGAGTTTATGGTGAAAAAGGAGCTGTAGTTGATGTAGGTACTTGGCACTTTAACAACAATGGTAATGCTGCTGAAGAAATTAGATTAAGAGAAGGTCAAGCTAAAGTAACAACAAATAAAGATTTAAAACCTAAGATGGTATTAACTCATGTAATTAATGGAGAAACATACCTAGATAAAGTAACAACAGTAAAATCTATAGCTGATCCACTACATCATGATATTAAGAAAGAAGAAAAATATAGGTCTTATGGCTCAAGGAGTTAAAAAGTCCAACAGCTCCTGCAAATATATTAGCAACAGGTGGTTGGAAAGAAGCTGATTATGAAATAACAAACTATGGAACTATAGATTTTAAAGATTCTATAAAATCTACAGCTATCTATGCTGAGTCAGCTAGAGTTAAAAATGATGGAACTATAAAAATTAGGAGAAGCGTCAACAGGAATCTATGGTGTATATAAAGCAGATACTGCATCATTAGCAGGTGTAACTAATACAGTAAAAGTAGCTACAACAGCAAATTCTAATATAAGCCTAAAAAAAGGTTCAACAGGAATGTATTTAGTGAATGCTGAAAATCTAACTACTGCAGCAGGAGGAACTATTCAATCTGTAACAGGAGAAACTAATAATGTTGGTATCTATGCAATAAATGGAAAAGTTGATGTTCCTACTACAGGAAGTTCAGCAGAAATAACAGAAGCTAATGCATATAATAATAAAAATGCTAACTTTAAAAACATTAACTATGACTAATAATTCAAATATTACTTTAGGTAATGGTTCAGTTGGAATTTATACTAGAGGACAAGATAATTCTATTCCTTCTGCAGTTAGAAATACTGTAACAAATGATGGAAATATTACAGTAGGTGATACTTTAACTGGTGCACCAGCAGTTGGAATCTATGCAGAAAAACACTAATTTAACTCAAGGAGATACTGGAACACCTAACATTACAGTAGGAAAAAGAAGGTATAGCTTTTATATGGAAAAAAATAGTACAATAACAGCAAAAAGGTACAGTTAACTATAGTAATAAAGGTATTTTTAGGATATTTTGAAAAACAGTATTTTTACATCTCATTATGGGATTTAACTGCTCATCAAAAATACTATATTATTCTTGAAAAAACAGTACTGCAAATATGAATGGAGCAGGGAAAGATATAGATATAATTGTTCCTGATAAGGCTGCAACAAGCGTTTCATTTGCAGGAGTATATGTTGAAGGTACATCTACATTAAATGGAGTTAAAAAGATAACAGTAGGAGAAAAATTCTAATGGTATCTACATGAATAAAGCTGTTAATTTTTATTTCAAGTGCTAAAGATATAGAAAGTACAAAAAGATGGAGCTAAAGCATTACTTGGAGAAGATTCTAGTTTCACTAATAGAAGTAAAAATTACTTTTAAGTGGAAAAAGAATCTGTAGGAATCTATGCAAAGAATACTACAAATACTGTAAAGAATATTACAAATGAAGGAGAACTTAACCTATCAGGTGAAAAAGACTTTAGGAGCATATTTAATAGGTAAGCAAAAACTTTGAAAAATAAAGCTAATATAAATATAGCTGATTCAGCAGATTCAAAGAAACCAACTATTGGTATCTATACAGCTAAAACAGATGTAAAAAGATAGTTCAGGAAATGTTGTTACTTATGAAGGTTCTGATGTAATCCATACAACAGGAACAATAGAAGTTGGAGAAAAATCAGTAGGTATTTTCTCAAAAACTACTTCAAAAGTTGAGTTAAATGGTGGAAAGATTCATGTTAAAGATCAAGCAATAGGAATCTATAAAGAAAAAGGAAAAGCTATTCTAAATGGAGAAATAGATATAGATGCTCATACAGGTACTGTAGTAAATACTGAGCCTACTGGAGTTTATGGATTAAATGGAGCTAATATAACTGACAGTGCTTCTAAAATAACAGTTGGGGCTAAATCATTTGGATTTATCCTTGAAAATGAAACTACTGCAACTACAAACCAATATACAAGTACAGGTGCAGGAACAGTTAGCCTAGGAGATGACAGTGTATTCCTATATTCTAATGGACAAGCTAGTCTTACAAATGGAAGAAATATTTCTTCTAACTCTGATCGTGTAATAGGTTTCTATATTAAAGGAAATGCAACAAATAGAGGAGATCTAACAAATAATGCAACTATAGATTTCTCTAATTCTAAAGGAAGTATAGGAATATATGCACCAGGAGGAAAAGCAACAAATAAAGGTAGAATCCTAGTAGGAAATACTGACTCTATAGATCCAGCAACTGGATTAGTATACAGTGATGTATCTAAAATTACTTATGGAATAGGAATGGCTGCAGACAATGGTGGTCACATCATAAATGACAATGAAATAAGAGTATATGGTGACAAATCTATAGGTATGTATGGAAAAGGTGCAGGAACTAAAGTTGAAAACAATGGTACGATATTCTTAGATGGAAGCAGAGCAACAGACACTAATAAAATACAAAGTATGGTAGGAGTATATGTTGATGAAGGTGCTACATTTGTAAATAATGGAGATATAAGAACAGCAGATGCATATGCAGGAAAAATTGTTAACGGAGTTCAAAAGGTTAATAATAATGTTGTAGGACTTGTTGGAGTTGCTGTAATGAATGGTTCAACTTTAAAAAACTACGGTAACATCGATATAGATGCTAATGAAAGTTTTGGAGTTGTAGTTAGAAACTCAGTTATTAAAAACTATGGAAACTTCAAAAATAAAAAGTAAGAGGTAAAGGAACTTATGGTGTTAGCTATAAAGATATAAGTGCAGCAGATCTTACAGCTTTACAAGCTATAGTTAACTCAAAATTAACATCTGATCCAACTGGACAAGAATTAGCAGCAGCAGGTGGAGTTAATAAATCATATGAAGGTGTAAGTATAACTATCCAAAATGGTAAACCTATATTTACTAGAAATGGAGTCCTTGTTTCTGATGCTGAAGTAGAAAAAAATCGAAAAAAATTATAGGTGAAGCTACTTCAAACTTAGGAATGTCTGATGTTGGATTCTATGTAGATACATTAGGAAGAACAAAACCTATAGATATTGATGGAGCAACACCTCCTATTAACAGTCAATTAATAGTGGGAACTGAATATTCAGAACTTACAAATAAGAAAGAATGGTTTGTAAAAGATGATGTAATAGCTCCTTTCTTACAACAAATTCAAGGAAGAAACTTTAAGTTAACATCTATAGCAGGTTCATTAACTTGGATGGCAACACCTGTTTTGGATAACTATGGTCAAATCAAAGGTGTGGCTATGACTAAACTTCCTTATACAGCATTTGTAGAAAAAATCACATAATGCTTGGAACTTTGCAGATGGATTAGAACAAAGATATGGAATGAATGCTCTTGATTCTAGAGAAAAAAACGTGTTTTCAATCTATTAAATAGTATTGGAAATAACGAAGAAATTCTTTTAACACAAGCATATGATGAAATGATGGGACACCAATATGCTAATGTACAACAAAGAATTTATGAAACAGGAAATATCTTAAACAGAGAATTCTCTTATTTAAGAAATGCATGGTCTAACCCAACAAAAGATGCTAATAAAGTTAAAAGTTTTCGGAACAAATGGAGAATATAAAACTGACACTGCTGGAATTATAGATTACAAATATAATGCTCAAGGAGTTGCATATGTTCATGAAGATGAAAGTGTAAAAACTTGGGGAAACAGTAGGTTGGTATGCAGGTTTAGTTCATAACAAATATAAATTCGAAGATATAGGAAGATCAAAAGAAGAAATGTTACAAGGAAAAGTTGGAATGTTTAAATCAGTTCCATTCGATGATAACAATAGCTTGAATTGGACAATATCTGGAGATATATTTGTAGGATATAACAAAAATGCATAGAAGATTCTTAGTTGTAAACGAAATATTTAATGCTAAATCTAGATACTATTCTTATGGACTTGGAGTAAAAAATGAATTAAGTAAGGAATTTAGATTATCAGAAGGGTTTGCATTAAAAACCTTATGGAGCATTAAGATTAGAATATGGAAGAATGTCTAAGATAAGAGAAAGATCAGGAGAAGTAAAATTAGAAGTTAAATCAAATGATTATATTTCTATAAAAACCTGAAATTGGAGCAGAATTATCTTATAGAGCTTTCTTTGACCCTAAGTCATTAAAAAGCAGCAGTAACTGTAGCTTATGAAAATGAATTAGGAGTATTAGCAAATCCTAAAAATAAAGCTAGAGTAGCAGGAACATCTGCTGATTGGTTCAATATCAGAGGTGAAAAAGAAGATAGAAGAGGAAAATGTTAAAACAGACCTTAATATCGGTGTAGATAACCAAAGAATTGGAGTAACAGCTAATGTTGGTTACGATACAAAAGGAAGCAATATTAGAGGTGGACTTGGACTTAGAGTTATATTCTAATATCCTTATATAATTAAATCTTAAAAAGATAAAGAATAAAGCTGTTATAAATTGATGATTTTTATCATTGATTTATGACAGCTTTTTCTTTTTGTAGTGAACCACTCCCACTTGTAGAAGTAGGAGCTTCTTGGGAAGTATGTGCTTTTGTTAGCCACATATATTTACTAAGCTCTTCGGGTAGTCCCTACCCTGATATATTTTTTTCTAACTTACTTTTTTTCTTCTTTTTAATATTTCTAAACCTTTTCTTAATATATTTATACTTGCATTGTAATCTCTATCTATTTCTAGTCCACAACATTCACAATGATATATTCTTTCTGACAATCTTAGAGTTTCTTTTATATTACCACAACTTGAACAAGTCTTACTACTTGGATAAAAATGTAGGTACCTTTTATAATCTTTCTTCTATACCAATTTGCTTTTATATTCTAGTTGTCTTACAAATTCACTCCAACTTACATCTGATATACTTTTTGCTATTTTGTGATTTTTTTAACATTCCCTTTATATTTAAGTCTTCTATACAGATTATATCGTGGTTATTGATAATTTTTTTGTACTCAACTTATTTATAAAGTCTTTTCTTTTATTTCTAATTTTTATTATGGATCTTTGCTACTTTTTTTCTTTTTGCTTTTGATAATTCTTACTATCTGATAGTTTTTTTATCGCTATCTTTAGCAAGTTTACATCTCTTTGATAGTTTTCTTTGTTCTCTTTTTAATTTTTTTCATATTCTTTTTGATAGCTTCAAATTTTTCTACTTTTTGTACAATCACTCATTGTTGCAAATTCTTTTTATTCCTAAATCTATTCCAATATTTTTTTATTAGTTTTTGTAATTCCTCTATTTCTTCTTCACATAATATTGAAACAAAAATAATGATCAAGACTATTTTTTTATTTATTGTTACTGATTTGATTATACCTTTTACTTCTCTATGTAATTTGATTTTAACTAGCGATTTTAATTTAGGAAGTTTTATGTAACCATAATAACTTCTATGCTTGCTTCACCAACGCTCAACACTAAAAAAACTTCTACTCCAAAAAAATACTCTTTTTATTACCTTTAACTGATTTAATTATATCATATTTTTGAAACAATTTCAAGAAAATAAAAAGCAATTCATCCCCTACTTATATAAGTAGGGGACTTCTTACTAGATATTATTAAATGCCTAAAAATAACTAATAAAAATTTAAAAGAATAATCCTTTAAAAATGAATACAAAATGAAAAAAAGAAATAAAAAAATAAAAAAATTTTAAAAAAATTTTTGTTGACAAAGTTTGAAAAAAAGATGTTAAGATAGTCGATGTCAATGAGACAAGGACATTAGCAACAGAATAGAGAAAAAGACAAAAAAAGCAACCATAAATTTGGTGTTAAATTAAAATAGCAAAATTGAGCTATTAAAAAGATTGAACGAAGAGTTTGATCCTGGCTCAGGATGAACGCTGACAGAATGCTTAACACATGCAAGTCTACTTGAACTTCGGTTTGGGTGGCGGACGGGTGAGTAACGCGTAAAGAACTTGCCTCACAGTTAGGGACAACATTTGGAAACGAATGCTAATACCTGATATTATGATTTTAGGGCATCCTAAGATTATGAAAGTTATATACGCTGTGAGAGAGCTTTGCGTCCCATTAGCTAGTTGGAGAGGTAACGGCTCACCAAGGCGATGATGGGTAGCCGGCCTGAGAGGGTGAACGGCCACAAGGGGACTGAGACACAGCCCTTACTCCTACGGGAGGCAGCAGTGGGGAATATTGGACAATGGACCAAAAGTCTGATCCAGCAATTCTGTGTGCACGATGACGTTTTTCGGAATGTAAAGTGCTTTCAGTTGGGAAGAAAAAAATGACGGTACCAACAGAAGAAGTGACGGCTAAATACGTGCCAGCAGCCGCGGTAATACGTATGTCACAAGCGTTATCCGGATTTATTGGGCGTAAAGCGCGTCTAGGTGGTTATGTAAGTCTGATGTGAAAATGCAGGGCTCAACTCTGTATTGCGTTGGAAACTGCATGACTAGAGTACTGGAGAGGTAAGCGGAACTACAAGTGTAGAGGTGAAATTCGTAGATATTTGTAGGAATGCCGATGGGGAAGCCAGCTTACTGGACAGATACTGACGCTAAAGCGCGAAAGCGTGGGTAGCAAACAGGATTAGATACCCTGGTAGTCCACGCCGTAAACGATGATTACTAGGTGTTGGGGGTCGAACCTCAGCGCCCAAGCTAACGCGATAAGTAATCCGCCTGGGGAGTACGTACGCAAGTATGAAACTCAAAGGAATTGACGGGGACCCGCACAAGCGGTGGAGCATGTGGTTTAATTCGACGCAACGCGAGGAACCTTACCAGCGTTTGACATCTTAGGAATGAGACAGAGATGTTTCAGTGTCACTTCGGTGAAACCTAAAGACAGGTGGTGCATGGCTGTCGTCAGCTCGTGTCGTGAGATGTTGGGTTAAGTCCCGCAACGAGCGCAACCCCTTTCGTATGTTACCATCATTAAGTTGGGGACTCATGCGATACTGCCTACGATGAGTAGGAGGAAGGTGGGGATGACGTCAAGTCATCATGCCCCTTATACGCTGGGCTACACACGTGCTACAATGGGTAGTACAGAGAGTCGCAAAGCCGTGAGGTGGAGCTAATCTCAGAAAACTATTCTTAGTTCGGATTGTACTCTGCAACTCGAGTACATGAAGTTGGAATCGCTAGTAATCGCGAATCAGCAATGTCGCGGTGAATACGTTCTCGGGTCTTGTACACACCGCCCGTCACACCACGAGAGTTGGTTGCACCTGAAGTAGCAGGCCTAACCGTAAGGAGGGATGCTCCGAGGGTGTGATTAGCGATTGGGGTGAAGTCGTAACAAGGTATCCGTACGGGAACGTGCGGATGGATCACCTCCTTTCTAAGGAGTATATGTCTTTCTCTATTCTATTGGTAATGTTCTTAGAACATTGCACTGAACATTGGAAACTATATAGTAGAACAAACAAGAAAAAAATTAACTCTAACAATTTCTTAGAGTTAGCTGTCAAAAAAATAGGTTAAAATAATTAAGGGCACACAAAGGATGCCTAGGTAGTAAGAGCCGATGAAGGACGTGGTAAGCTGCGATAAGCCTAGATAAGTTGCAATCGAACGTAAGAGTCTAGGATTTCCGAATGGAGCAATCTATTAAGATGGAGTCTTAATACGAAAGAGGGAACCGCGTGAACTGAAACATCTAAGTAACGCGAGGAAAAAGAAAGTAAAAACGATACCCAAAAGTAGCGGCGAGCGAAATGGGTCAAGCCTAAACCTTAAATATGTCAAGGATACAGCCGTTGTATTTAGGGGGTTGAGGGACAGAGTAGTGAAGAACTGTAAGATATTCAATATAGTGTATTGATGAATTGGAATTGTCTGGAAAGGCGAACCGTAGAAGGTGAAAGTCCTGTACAAGTAAATCCTTACACATATAACTCTGCTCCCAAGTAACATGGAACACGAGGAATTCTGTGTGAATCTGTGAGGACCATATCTCATAAGGCTAAATACTCTTACTAACCGATAGCGCATAGTACCGTGAGGGAAAGGTGAAAAGAACCCCTGGAGGGGAGTGAAATAGAACCTGAAATTGTGTGCTTACAAGCGGTCAGAGCCAGCAATGGTGATGGCGTGCCTTTTGGAGAATGATCCTGCGAGTTACGTTAAACGGCGAGGTTAAGTATAACGGAGCCGAAGGGAAACCAAGTCTTAATAGGGCGATTTAGTCGTTTGGCGTAGACGCGAAACCTGGTGATCTAAAACCTGTCCAGGATGAAGCTGTGGTAAGACACAGTGGAGTACCCCAACCCACCGCCGTTGAAAAAGTTGGGGGATGAGGTAGGGTTTAGGGGTGAAAAAGCCAATCGAACCAGGAGATAGCTCGTTCTCTCCGAAATGCATCTAGGTGCAGCCTTGAGTGTTCAATTATGGGGGTAGAGCACTGAATGATCTAGGGGGCGTATTGCTTACTGAAATCAATCAAACTCCGAATACCATAATTTAGAGCTCAGGAGTGAGACTATGGGAGTTAACTTCCATTGTCGAAAGGGAAACAACCCAGACCACCAGCTAAGATTCCCTAATTATAACTAAGTGGGAAAGGAGGTGGAGATTCACAAACAACTAGGAGGTTGGCTTAGAAGCAGCCATACCTTTAAAGAGTGCGTAATAGCTCACTAGTCGAGAGTCTCTGCGCCGACAATGTAACGGGGCTAAGTTATAAACCGAAGCTGTGGAATCCGTAAGGATTGGTAGGAGAGCGTTCTGTAGGCCGTTGAAGGAGAAGGGTAACCGACTCTGGAGGTATCAGAAGTGAGAATGCAGGAATAAGTAGCGAGAAAGGGGGCGAGAATCCCCCTCGCCGGAAGACCAAGGTTTTCAGGGTAAAGCTTGTCTTCCCTGAGTAAGCCGGGACCTAAGCCCAGGCTATAATGCGTAGGCGAATGGAAAACAGATTAATATTTCTGTGCCAGTCATATATTGTGATGGAGGGACGCAGAAGGGTATGCGCACGGACGAACGGAAGTGTCCGTAGAAGTATGTAGGATGACTTGATAGGTAAATCCATTGAGTTATATCTGAGGTATGATATACAGTCGTAAGATGAATGTGCAAATCCCACGCTGCCAAGAAAAGCTTCTAACGTTAATATTTGACTGCCCGTACTGTAAACCGACACAGGTGGTCAGGATGAGAAATCTAAGGCGGACAGGCTAACTCTCGTTAAGGAACTCTGCAAAATAACCTCGTAACTTCGGGAGAAGAGGAGCCCTTGGGTGTTAGTATCCATGCGTTACAAAGCACTCGAGGGTCGCAGTGAAGAGGCTCAAGCAACTGTTTAACAAAAACACAGGTCTATGCTAAGCTGGAAGGCGATGTATATGGGCTGACACCTGCCCAGTGCTGGAAGGTTAAGAGGAGGAGTGAGAGCTCGAATTGAAGCCCCAGTGAACGGCGGCCGTAACTATAACCCATTCTAAGGTAGCAGGAAATTCCTTGTCGGGTAAGTTCCGACCCGCACGAATGGTGTAATGATTTGAGCGCTGTCTTGACGGGAGGCCTGGTGAAATTGTATACCGGTGAAGATACCGGTTACCTACAGTAGGGACGGAAAGACCCCATGGAGCTTTACTGTAGCTTGGTATTGGGTTTTGGCATTGCATGTATAGGATAGTTGGGAGACTGTGATGATATGGCGCTAGCTGTATCGGAGTCATCGGTGGAATACCAACCATTCAATGCTGAAATTCTAATCTGTGGTTTGTAGCCACGGAGACAGTGCTAGGTGGGCAGTTTGACTGGGGCGGTCGCCTCCGAAAGAGTAACGGAGGCGTTCAAAGGTTCTCTCAGGTTGGATGGAAATCAACCATAGAGTGCAATGGCATAAGAGAGCTTGACTGCAAGACTGACGGGTCGAGCAGATGCGAAAGCAGGACATAGTGATCCGGCGATTCCGAATGGAAGGGTCGTCGCTCAACGGATAAAAAGCTACCCTGGGGATAACAGGCTGATCCTACCCGAGAGTCCATATCGACGGTAGGGTTTGGCACCTCGATGTCGGCTCATCGCATCCTGGGGCTGGAGAAGGTCCCAAGGGTTGGGCTGTTCGCCCATTAAAGCGGTACGTGAGCTGGGTTCAGAACGTCGTGAGACAGTTCGGTCCCTATCCACTGTAGGCGTTAGAATATTGAGAAGACCTGTCCTTAGTACGAGAGGACCGGGATGGACAAACCTCTGATGTACCAGTTGTCACGCCAGTGGCACAGCTGGGTAGTCACGTTTGGAATAGATAACCGCTGAAAGCATCTAAGCGGGAAACTAACTTCAAGATAAGTATTCTTTAAGATACCTTCGAGCCTAGGGAGGTTGATAGGTTGGGGTGTAAGTGCAGCAATGCATTTAGCTGACCAATACTAATTATCGAAGTTTTAATCTAAGTTTGTTTTTACTATATAGTTTCAAGTGTTCAGACTTGCACATAACAAGATTATGTGATACAATATATATGCTTGGTGAGTATAGCTATGGGGGTACACCTAGTTACATTCCGAACCTAGAAGTTAGCCCATATACGCTGATGGTACTTGGCTGGAAGCGGCCTGGGAGAGTATGGATTTGCTAAGCTCATAACAAGAGAGAAGCTAATGTTTCTCTCTTTTTTTGTTTTTGAGCAAAAAAATATATGTTATTTCTCTATTATGTGATATAATTAAAAGAATGAATAAAAAAAGGAAGTGAATAATGGAACAATTAGAAAAAAATTAAAAGAATTTAGGGAATTAGGGCTTGGTGAAAAAGGTATTAAAGGTATTATCAAAAAAAGGGATATGAATCTCCCTACACCTATACAAAAATTAACAATACCAGCACTTTTTAAAAAAATGATAAAGATATAATAGGACAAGCACAGACTGGAACAGGTAAAACTGCTGCTTTTTTTCTTTACCTATAATAGAAAAACTTTGAAACTTCAGATCATCATATACAAGCAATAGTTTTAACTCCAACAAGAGAATTAGCTTTACAAGTAGCTGAGGAAATGAATAGTTTAAGTACAAGTAAAAAAATGAAGGTAATCCCTGTTTATGGAGGACAATCTATAGACATACAAAGAAAAACTTATAAAAAAACTGGAGTAGATGTTGTTGTTGGAACTCCAGGAAGAGTTATAGACTTAATTGAAAGAAAGCTATTAAAGCTAAACTCATTAAAGTATTTCGTTTTAGATGAAGCAGATGAAATGCTTAATATGGGATTTATTGAAGATATTGAAAAAGATCTTAACATTTACAAATGATGATAAGAGAATGCTATTCTTCTCAGCAACTATGCCACCAGAAATAATGAAAATTGCAAAAAACTCATATGAAAGAATATGAAGTGTTAGCAGTAAAGAGTAGAGAATTAACAACAGACTTAACAGAACAAATATATTTTGAAGTTAATGAAAGAGACAAATTTGAAGCTCTATGTAGAATAATAGACTTAACAAAAAGAATTCTATGGAATAATTTTCTGTAGAACTAAAAACAGATGTAAATGAAATAGTAGGAAGATTAAATGACAGAGGTTATGATGCTGAAGGTCTACATGGAGATATAGGACAAAAATTACAGAGAAGTAACTTTAAAAAGATTTAAAAACTAAGAAAAATAAATATTCTTGTTGCAACTGACGTTGCTGCTAGAGGAATAGATATAAACGATTTAAGCCATGTTATAAACTATGCTGTACCTCAAGAAGTTGAAAGTTATGTTCATAGAATAGGAAGAACAGGTCGTGCTGGAAAAAGAAGGTACTGCTATAACTTTTTATTACTCCTCAAGAATATAGAAGACTTTTACAAATACAGAAGGCAGTAAAAAAAGAAATTAGGAAAGAAAGTTTACCTGATGTAAAAAGATGTTATTCAAGCTAAAAAGTTTAGAATAATAGATGATATAGGGCAAATTTTAATAGATAATGACTATGATAAATTTAAAAAAATTAGCTAAAGATTTATTAAAGATGGAAGAAGCAGAGAATATAGTTGCCTCTTTATTAAAAATTAACATATAGTGATGTTTTAGATGAAAGTAATTACAATGAGATATCTCCAGTTAAAATGGAAGATACAGGTAAAACAAGACTTTTCATTGCTATGGGTAGAAAAAGATGGAATGACACCAAAAAAATTAGTTGATTTCATAGTTAAGAAAGCTAAGGTAAAAACAAGCATATAAAAAAATGCAGAAGTTTATGATGCCTTTTCTTTCGTTTCAGTTCCATTCAAAGAAGCTGAAATAATAGTTGAAGCCTTTTGCCGAAATTAGGAAGGGTAAAAAAACCATTGATAGAAAAAAAGCAAAAATCTAAGAAATAATTTAGACGAAGAAACTGAATTAAAAGAAAAAAATACTCTAAGAAGTAGGAGGCTTAAATGAAAAAAATTACTAGCTATAGTATCAATAGTAATTATAATTTTAGCAGGAACAACTGCTTACCAACTTAGCAAAAAAAGATAAATATAATTTAGTTTTAGAAATAGATAAGGATAAACCATTAAAGGAATCTTTATCAACTTTACCTGTGTCTAATAATCCATTTTTTTAAACTTTATTTAAAGTTTAGAAACAGTGGTAGAAATATAAAGGCAGGTAGCTATGAATTAAGAGGAAAAATACAATATAATAGAACTTATATCTATGCTTGAAAGTGGTAAATCTAAGGTATTTAAATTTACCATTATAGAAGGAAGTACAGTTAAAAATGTTATAGATAAATTAGTTGCTAATGGAAAGGGAACTAGAGAAAAACTATATCAAAGCATTTAAAGAAATAGACTTCCCTTTATCCAACTCCTGATGGAAATTTTGAAGGATACCTATATCCTGAAAACATATTTTATACCAGAATCTTATGATGAAAAAGCAGTACTGAATATTTTTTTAAAGGAATTTTTAAAGAGATTCCTGTGGAAAAAAATATACTGATAAAGAAGAATTTTATCAAAAAAATTAATAATGGCATCTATACTTGAAAGAGAAGCAGCCTTAGATAGTGAAAAACCCTCTAATGGCTTCGGTTTTCTATAATAGAATAGCTAAGAATATGACTTTATCAGCAGACTCAACTGTGAACTTTGTATTTAATTATGAAAAGAAAAGAATATACTATAAAGATTTAGAAGTGCAATCTCCATATAATACGTATAAAAAAATAAAGGCTTACCACCTGGACTCTATCTGTAACCCAACTGTAAGCTCTGTAGATGCAGCCTATAATCCAGCTGATACTGAATTTTTATTCTTTGTTACAAAAGGTGGAGGAGCACATTTCTTTAGTAAAAACTTATAAAGAACACTTAGATTTTCAAAAAAATAATAAATAGATTTATTTTGAAAAAATTAATATAGTAAAAAAACAGTTCATTGCTAGCTAAATTTTTTAACGATAAAAAAATCAAGAATTCGCTGTAAATTCGACATCTGTAAGAAACTCTAAAATGAACAAGTTCATTAAGTGTTTCTAAGATCGCTACGCTCAGACATGTCGAGATTTACTCGGCTCATTCTATTTGATTTTTTTATCTAAAATTTAGAATGCAAATTCACTTGTTTTTTTACTAATATATTAAATATCTAACTTACTTGTTTTTTTGAAAATCAATAGGATGAAAGAGGGGCTATGGAATTATTTAGAGAAATATTAAAACTTAATGAAGAATATAATCTAATTGAAAATAACGATACTATAGTAGTAGGCTTTTTCAGGAGGACCTGACTCTGTTTTTTTAGTGGAAATGTTAAAGAAATTACAAGATTTTTTTAAATTTAAAATTTATCTAGTGCATATAAATCATCTTTTAAGAGGGAAGATGCTGATGCAGATGAAAGTTTTTCTTATGACTATGCCAAGAGAAACAACTTAGAAATTTTTTTGTAAAAAGAATTCCAGTCAAAGAGATTGCTAAGAAAAACAGGGAAAAACTCTTGAAGAGGTTGGTAGAGAAGAAAGATATAATTTCTTTTCTGAAATATATAATAAAGTTGGAGCTAATAAGATAGCAACAGCTCACAATAAAGATGACCAAATAGAGACTTTTCTATTTAGATTAGTAAGAGGAACATCTTTACAAGGCTTAGAGGGATTAAGTTAAAGTATAACAATATTATAAGACCTATTTCAGAAATATAAAAAAAGATATACTTGAATACTTGAATAAAAATGAAATTCAATATAAAAATAGACAAGACGAACTTTGAAAATGAATTTACTAGAAATAGTATAAGGTTGGATTTAATTCCTTTTTATTGAAAAAAAGATATAACATCAAATTTAAAGATAAACTTTTTTTCTTTAATTGAAGAAATAAGAGAAAAATAATAAAAAAATTTTTTTTAGATTTAGATGAATATGTAGATGAAGAAAATAGATTAATTTTAAAAAAATAAAGACTTTATCTCTTTTTGAAAGAAAAAAATTTGCTAGTTCATTTTTTTGAATAAAAAAATATAAAAATAAATAGAAACAAAAATAGATGAGATAAACAGTCTAATAAAAAAAGTGATGGTACAAAAAAATAGATTTGGACTTAAATTATAGAATTGTAAAAGACTATCATCATTTATATATAGAAAAAAAGGAAGAAGAGACTGTTTCTTATCTAAATGAAGCTCTTCAATTAAAAAAATTCCAAGTGAAACTTATTTTCGATAAGTATAAAATTAAGGTAGAATTCGTTGAAAAATAAAGAAAAAAAATAAAGTATAAAAATCAGTACTTACTATATGCTATGAATAATGATATAATAGAAGTTAGGTATAGAAGGGAAGGAGATAGAATTCTTTTAGATGAGAATCATTCTAAAAAAAGCTAAAAAGAAGTTTTTAATTAATCAGAAAGTTCCTAGAGATGTAAGGGATAGAATTCCTATATTTCTATATAAGAATAATATATTTTGGATGTATGGTATTAAAAAAAGCGTATGTTCCTAAAGAAAAACAAAAATATAAATGAACTTAGACAAGTTTTAATCACAGTGGAGGAGGTAATGAATGAAGGATAATCAGTTTGAAGATGAAGATTTAAAAAAATGACTCACAAGTTCCTGAAAAATCAAGAAAAATAAAATAAATGAAGAAGAAAAAAATAAATGAAGAAGTAAAGCAAGAAGAAGATAAGAAAGAAGAAAAAAAGGAAGAAGAGCCAAAACAAGAAGAACCAAAGCAAGAAGAACCAAAACCTGAAGAAAAATTCTGAAAAAGAAGAAGATAAAAAAAGAAAAAAAGGAAGAAGAAAAAAAGGAAGAAAAAAAGATATAATAACAACAAAAAGAGAAGAAGAAAGAAAAAGAGTAGTTGGAAAGGCTGTAAGAGTAAACTTTTAATTTAAAAAGGTTTATTAATGTTAGTCTTTATTATAACTCTTTTTGCTGTTGCTCAAAAAAATAATGGAAGAAAGTAAAACTCAAGATTATGTTGATATATCTTATTCAGATTTTATAAAAAAATATTGAAAGTAAAAAAAGATAGGTGTAGTCGAAGAAAAAAAGATGGCTATGTCTATGGTTACAAGGCAAATGAAACAAAAATATCTTGATAATAAATCAAATAGTCTAAAAATCAAAAATTAGGTTTTTGATAGTAAAACTGGAGTTCAAGGACTTAAAGCAAGACTTATAACAAATAGACTAGGTGAAGATAGTAACTTAGTGGCTGTTATCAAAGAAAATGGTGCTCTTATACAATCTACTGAACCACCTCAACCATCATTATTTCTTAGTATAGTTCTTTCACTTTTACCTTATGTAATAATGATAGGACTACTAGTATTCATGATGAATAGAATGGGTAAAGGTAGTGGTGGTGGAGGACCACAAATATTCAATATGGGGAAATCAAAGGCAAAAGAAAATGGAGAAGATATTTCTGATGTAACTTTTGCTGATGTTGCAGGTATTGATGAAGCAAAACAAGAATTAAAAGAAGTTGTTGATTTTTTAAAAGAACCTGAAAAATTTAAGAAAATTGGAGCAAAAATTCCTAAAGGAGTTCTTCTTTTAGGAGAACCAGGAACAGGTAAAACTTTACTTGCAAAGGCAGTAGCTGGAGAAGCTAAAGTTCCTTTCTTTAGCATGTCTGGATCTGAGTTCGTAGAAATGTTCGTTGGAGTTGGAGCTTCAAGAGTTAGAGATTTATTTAATAAAGCGAGAAAAAATGCCCCATGTATAGTATTTATAGATGAAATAGATGCTGTTGGTAGAAAAAGAGGTACAGGACAAGGTGGAGGAAATGATGAAAGAGAACAAACTTTAAACCAACTTCTTGTTGAAATGGACGGGTTTGGTACTGATGAAACTATAATAGTTTTAGCAGCAACAAACAGAGCTGATGTACTAGATAAGGCTTTAAAAAGACCTGGAAGATTTGATAGACAGGTTGTTGTTGATATGCCTGATATAAAGGGTAGAGAAGAAATATTAAAAGTCCATGCTAAAAATAAAAAGTTTGCTCCAGATGTAGACTTTAAAATTATTGCTAAGAAAACAGCTGGAATGGCTGGAGCTGACTTAGCTAATATACTAAACGAAGGAGCTATCTTAGCAGCAAGAGCAGGAAGAACTGAAATAACTATGGCTGACTTAGAAGAAGCATCTGAAAAAGTTCAAATGGGACCTGAAAAAAGATCAAAAGTTGTTTCAGATACTGATAAAAAGATAGTAGCTTACCATGAATCAGGACATGCTATTGTAAACTTTGTTGTAGGTGGAGAAGATAAAGTTCACAAAATAACTATGATACCAAGAGGACAAGCAGGAGGATATACATTATCACTTCCAGCAGAACAAAAAAATTAGTATACTCTAAGAAATATTTTATGGATGAAATTGCTATATTCTTTGGAGGAAGAGCTGCTGAAGAAATTATTTTTGGTAAGGATAATATAACTTGGAGCAAGCAATGATATACAAGTTGCAACAGGAATGGCTCAACAAATGGTAACAAAAATTAGGTATGAGTGAAAAAAATTTGGATCTATTTTTACTAGATGGAACAAGAGAAGGAGATATGTTCCAAAGTAAATATTATTCTGAAGAAACAGGTAAAGAAATTGATGATGAAATTAGAAGTATAATCAATGAAAGATACCAAAAAAAGCATTAAGTATTTTGAATGAAAAATAGAGATAAATTGGAAGAAGTTACAAGAATACTACTTGAAAAAGAAACTATTATGGGAGATGAATTTGAAGCTATAATGAGAAATGAACATATTTAAAAATATTGACATATTTAAATATTTTTTTGTTAGAATAATCAAGTAATTTAAGCTCGGTTTTACAACTAGCCTATGTATTACTTTAGCTTAGATATTAAATATTAGGAGGAATAAAAATGAGAACAAAGGCAGAAATTATTAAAGAATTTGGAAAAATCAGAAGCAGATACTGGATCTACTGAGGTTCAAATAGCTCTACTTACTGAAAAAAATTAATCACTTAACAGAACACTTAAGAGTGCACAAGAAAGATTTTCACTCAAGATTAGGATTACTTAAAAATGGTTGGGCAAAAGAAAAAGATTACTTGCTTACCTAACTAAGAAAGATCTTGAAGGATACAGAGCTTTAATAGCTAAATTAGGTATCAGAAAAATAGTACTATTAATAAGGGGGATAAGAAATTTATCCCTCTATTTTTTTATATCATTTAATTAATGAGTCAAAAATATAAAAAAACAAGTGAACTTGTATCTAAATTTTTAGATAAAAAAATCAAATAGAATGAGCCGAGTAATTGTCGGCGTGTTTGAAGCTGACTTGTCAGCAAGTTTGCCGAAATTTCTTAGAAACACTCAGCAATTTATTGCTTAGAGTTTCTTATGATGCAGAATTCTTGATTTTTTTATCGTTAAGAAATTTAGCTAGCAATGAACTGTTTTTTTATATTATAAGAGGGTGAAATTTATGAAGAAGTTTTTTTGTACTTATAATATTTTTTTATTGAGTTCAGTTTTAATCTTTGCAGAAGGTACTAAGGAAGAGTATTTATCTGGAAAAAGTTATCGAACTTGTATCTGAAGAGAAATCAGATGAAGAGGGTGTAGCAAAATTACAAAAAGTTTAATGTAAAACTTTTAGAAGGTGTAGATAAGGGAGAAGTTGTAGAAATAGACTTCCCTATATATACAGCCAAAGAATATAATATAGATGTTAAGGTTGGAGATAGAGTTGTAGTTTTCAAAAACTTTTTGATTAAAAAAATATGGTCGCACACTTGTGACTCTAGCACTCGTAGGGTGTCAGTCATGAGTTAGACCATTAAGTATAGTCAGCATATATAGAAATATGTATGTAGAGGTAGCAACTTTAAAAAGCTATCCAATACTACTCGAATTGCTGGAAACCCCTAAAGCTAGTATAACTACAACATAGTACCTAAATAATATGGTACAAGTGTGAAAGTGGCGAAAGCAGAAAAAATATACTAGATGACATAAGGTTAAATCCTAAGTGTTAAGATAATGGGCAATCAGCAGCCAAGACCGAAAGGTAAGGTTCAACGACTATTCCTCCTGAGGGAAGTACACTAAAGCTAGTGGAAGTGGGTAGACCCAAACAGATAGAGCTGTGGGATAAGATATAGTCTGTGCTTAATAGAAATATTAAGAAGTTCGAGGCTAATCTCCTTAATTTATTAAGGAGTGTATATGCCAAGAGAACTGCATAAGTGGTAGCGTACTTATGTGAACGACAACCTCTAAAAACGACTGAGTCAGTTTTAGGTTCATATATTTAGAAAAATTTTTACTTTTTTTCATTTACTTATAGTATAAAAAGTGGTATACTATATATAGGTAAATGGAGGTGAAATCACATGGAAAAAGCATATAAGTTTAGATTTTATCCAACTAAAAACTCAAATAACGATATTAAATTGTACTTTTGGTTGTGTAAGATATGTCTATAATCATTTTTTTAGGTTTTAAAAACAAGAGCTATATAACAAAGAGAAAAAAATCTATGTCATATAGTGAGTGTAGTAAAGAATTAACAGTTTTAAAGAAAGATAAAGAATGGTTAAAAGATGTAGATAAATTTTCTTTACAAAAATTCTTTAAAAGATTTAGATAAAGCATATAAGAACTTCTTTAGTGGAAGAGGCTATCCAAAATTTAAATCTAAGAAAGATAATAGAAAATCATACAGAACCAATTATACAAATAATAATATAGAGTTTTTTTAGATAAATGGATAAAAGTACCTAAGTTAGGAAAAACTAAAAATAAGAGATAAAATGAAACCACAAGGAAGAATAATAAATGCAACAATAACACAGGTGCCTAGTGGAAAATATTATATATCTTTATGTTGTACTGATGTAGAAGTAGAAAAAAATTAGAAAGTACAAATAAAAAAATGTTGGAATAGATTTAGGTATAAAGGACTTCGCGATTACCAGTGATGAAATCTCAATAGAAAATCCAAAATATTTACAAAAAAATCTTTGAATAAACTAGCGATATTACAAAGAAAAAACTATCACGAAAACCAAAGGGTAGTTCAAATAGGAATAAAGCTAGAATAAAAGTAGCGAGATTATTTGAGAAAATATCAAATCAAAGAGAAGATTTTTTTGCAAAAAAATTATCAACAATGCTAATAAAAAGAATATGATATTATCTGTATTGAAGACTTACAAGTAAAAAAATATGGTAAAAAAATCATAAATTAGCAAGAAATATTGTAGATGTATCATGGAGTGAATTTAATAGAATACTAAGTTATAAAAGCGAAATGGTATGGAAGAACAATAGTAAGAGTGGATAAATTTTTTTGCAAGTAGTCAAATATGTAATTGTTGTGGATATAGAAATGAAGAAGTAAAAAGATTTAAGTGTGAGAGAATGGATTTGTCCAGTATGTGGAGCTGTACATAATAGAGATATAAATGCAGCCAAAAAAACATATTAAAAAGAAGGACTAAGGATATTAGGTATAAGTGCTTAAATAAAAATATATGAACCGTAGGAACTATGGGGATAGCTTGGTAAATTTAGTTGGCTAACAGAAGCAACTACTACCCAAGAACCCTGCGACTCTAGCACTCGTAGGGTGTCAGTCGTGGGAGGTTCAGGACTATGGAAATGATGAAATGCAAATGCAGTACTATATCTCTGATGTGGATAAGAGAATGGAAATCTATATTATGGGAATAATTTTTGTAGCACTTGTTCTTGTGATTGCAAGGAAAAATGGTTTAAAAGCACTTTTTGCCTTAATAGTAACTGTGGCTTTTATCGTAAAAATATTCATACCAGCTGTATTTAATGGATATAGTCCCATACTTTTTGCTGTTATAACTGCTATATTCTCATCTTTAGTGACGATATATTACACTGTGGGTATGAATAAAAAGTTTTTTGTGTCTCTTCTTGGAGTTATAGGAGGAGTTGTAGTAGCAGGAATACTTTCATATATATTTACATATAGGATGCGTCTTAATGGTTATCTAGACCCTGAGCTTTTAGCCTCAGCAAGTATTTTTAAAGAATATAAATCTAAAAGAAGTAATACCAGCAGGAGTAATAATAGGAAGTTTGGGAGCTGTAATGGACGTGGCAGTATCTATAGCTTCATCTATAAATGAATTGCATGAAACAGATCCAAATATGTCACAAAAAAATCTATGTTTAAGTCTGTTATAAATATAGGTACAGATATAATAGGAACTATGATTAATACTTTAATCTTAGCCTACATTGCAAGCTCAGTATTTACTTTACTTTGTATATGCACAAGCAGGAGAATATCCAATTATTAGACTTTTAAATTTCCAAGACATAGCAGTGGAGATTATGAGATCTGTTTGTGGAAGTATAGGAATCTTAATTTCTGTTCCTTTAACTGCATATATAGGAACTCTTATTTACAAACAAAAAAATAGTGATATTATTGTAAAATAAAAATTGCTTTATAAGAATAAATATGATATAATAAGTTAACAAGTAAGAAGCTACTAAGGAGTGGAGAAAGACCACTCCTTATTTTGTAGAAAAGGAGAAGTTATTATGGAAGATAATAGTCAAATTATAGAAAAAAATTACCAAAATTGTTAATCCTTTTGTAGAAGAAATGAACTTATCTCTTGTAGATGTTGAATATTTACAAGATGGAGGTTATTGGTATGTTAGAGTTTTCATTGAAAAATTTAAATGGAGACTTGAGCATAGAGGATTGTAGCAAACTAAGTTCTAAGATAGAAGACAAAGTTGAAGAGCTAATAGAACATAAATTTTTTTCCTTGAAGTATCTTCACCTGGTCTAGAAAGAGCATTAAAGAAATTAGAAGATTATATTAGATTTACTGGAGAAAAAAATAACTTTACATTTAAAGCATAAATTAAATGACAAAAAAAGCAATTTAAAGCAGTTATTAAGGAAGTAAAAGGCGATAATATAGTATTTTTTTAATAGATAAAAAAAGAAGTAGAAATAGAATTTAAAGAAATAAGAAAAGCTAATATTTTATTTGAATTTAATGATTTTTAAAAATAATAATGGAGGTCGAGAATAACTATGAAGGCTAAGGATTCTAAAATTTTCTTAGAGGCTTTGGATGAGCTTGAAAAAGAAAAAGGAATTAGCAAAGAAAGTGTGCTGGAAGCTATAGAGTTAGCACTTTTAGCAGCATACAAAAAAATTATGGTGAAGATGAAAATGTGGAAGTTATAGTGGATAGAGAGGTGGAGAAATAAAAAGTTCTAGCTAGCAAAACTGTTGTTGATGCTGATGACCTTTTAGATCCAAATGAAGAAATTTCACTAGAAGACGCTAAAGAAATCAAGAAAAGAGCGAAAATTGGAGATGTTCTAAAATTTGAAGTAAGCTGTGATAATTTTAGAAGAAATGCTGTCCAAAATGGAAAACAAATAGTTATCCAAAAGGTTAGAGAAGCTGAGAGAGAACATATCTATGAAAAGTTCAAAGAAAGAGAAAATGATATAGTTAGTGGTATAATAAGAAGAATTGACAATAAAAAGAATATTTTTTTATTGAAATTGATGGAATAGAATTGATACTACCTCCAGCAGAACAATCTTATTCTGATATCTATAGAGTAGGGGAAAAGAATAAAAAGTATTTGTATATAATGTTGAAAAAGACAAATAAATTCCCTAAAAATATTAATCTCAAGAAAGAACGAAGGGCTTTTAAAAGAAATTATTTGAAATTGAAATACCTGAAATATCAGCAGGTATTATAGAAATAAAAATCTGTAGCTAGAGAAGCAGGATCAAGAGCTAAGGTTGCAGTATATTCTCAAGTGCCAAATATTGATACTGTAGGAGCTTGTATAGGACAAAAGGGTACAAGAATAAAAAATATAGTTGATGAATTAAATGGTGAAAGAATAGACATAGTTGAATGGAAAGAATCAATGGAACAATTTGTTTCAGCTGTACTTAGTCCAGCAGTTGTTTCAAGTGTTGAAATCTTAGAAGATGGAACAGCAAAAGTTCTAGTAGAACCATCACAACTATCATTAGCTATAGGAAAGAATGGACAAAATGCAAGACTTGCTGCTAGATTGACAGGAACAAGAGTGGATATCAAAGTTCTAGAAAAGGAAGAAGATGATGAGTAATACTCATATTCCAGAAAGAACTTGTGTACTTTGTAGAGCTAAGAAAGATAAATCAAAATTATTTAGATTGGCAAAAGTTAAAGAAGGATTTTATGAGTTCGATAAGGAACAAAAGAAACAAACAAGAGCAGTGTATGTTTGCAAGTCTTTAACTTGTTTTAGGAAGACTGGCTAAACATAATAAAATAAAGTTAGATAGCCAAGATTTAATGGCTATGCTGAGCATTATAAATAAAGCTAATAAAAAAATTATTTAAATATCTTAAATTCAATGAAAAAAATTCAGGAGAATTGGTTTTTGGAATAAACTTACTTTTTTTGAAAATATAGAGCATGTGCACTTTTATAGTTCTAGCACAGGATATTTCTAAAAAAAGAATGAGGAAAAAGATACTGAGAAGAATAAGTGAGTTAAAAAAATACCATATGTTACAGCAGGAACTATGGAAGAATTAGGAAAAAAATATTTAATAAAGAAGAAATAACTGTCATTGGAATAAAAAGATAAGAAGATGGCAAGAGGATTGATAGAAGATTAAGGAGGGTGATAAAAATGAAAGTTAGAGTTCATGAATTAGCTAAAAAAATACGAGCTTAAGAATAAAGAATTCTTAGAAATACTAAAAAAAGACATAGGCGTAAGCGTAACATCTCACCCTATCTAATTTAGATGAAGATCAAGTTAAAAAAATTGATGATTATTTTGCAAAAAAATGAATATGTTAAAAAGTAGAAACAGTGGAACCAGTAAAGATGTATAAAGAGAAAAAAAGAAGAAAAACCAATTAGAAAAAAATAATAGACGAAGATGAAATTGAAGAAGGGCAAAAAGAATAATAAAAAGCCTAAAATTCAACAAAAAAATAAAGAAAAATAATAATATTACTTTTTGATGAGGATGGAAATAGCCATAAGAACAAAAGTAAAAAGAAAAAAAGGTAGAAGAACAGACTTTGTTTTAAAGACTGTTGAAGCAACTCCAGATGTAGTTGAAGAAGATGGAATAAAAAAATCATTAAGTTTAGAGGGAATTAACACTTGGTGATTTTTGCTGAAAAAAATTAGGGGTAAATAGTGGAGAAATCATTAAAAAGTTATTTTTAAAAGGACAAATGCTTACTATAAATAGCCCTATCACTTTAGAAATGGCAGAAGAATTAGCTGGAGAATATGATGCTCTAGTTGAAGAAGAACAAGAAGTAGAATTAGATTTCGGAGAAAAATTTGCCTTAGAAATAGAAGACAGAGAAGCAGATTTAAAAGAAAGACCACCTGTTATAACAATAATGGGGCACGTTGACCATGGTAAAACTTCCCTTCTTGATGCTATCAGAACTACAAATGTTGTAGAAGGAGAAGCTGGAGGAATAACTCAAAAAATTGGAGCTTATCAAGTTGTAAAAGATGGAAAAAGAATAACTTTCATAGATACTCCTGGACACGAAGCTTTCACAGACATGAGAGCCAGAGGAGCACAAGTAACAGACATAGCTATACTAGTTGTTGCAGCAGATGATGGTGTAATGCCTCAAACAGTTGAAGCAATATCGCATGCTAAGGTTGCAAAAGTACCTATAATTGTTGCAGTAAACAAGATAGATAAACCTGAAGCAAACCCTATGAAAGTTAAACAAGAGCTTATGGAACATGGAATAGTTTCTGTTGAATGGGGTGGAGATGTTGAGTTTGTTGAAGTTTCAGCAAAGAAAAAAATCAACCTTGATGGTCTTTTAGACACTATCCTTATAACATCAGAAATCCTTGAATTAAAAGGAAATGTTAAAAAGAGAGCTAAAGGGGTAGTTTTAGAATCAAGACTAGATCCTAAGATAGGACCAATAGCAGATATACTTGTTCAAGAAGGAACATTAAAAATTGGTGACGTTATAGTTGCTGGTGAAGTTCAAGGTAAGGTAAAAGCCCTTTTAAATGATAAGGGAGAAAGAGTAAACACAGCAATAGTATCACAACCTGTGGAAGTCATTGGATTTAATAATGTACCAGATGCTGGAGATACTATGTATGTTATTCAAAATGAACAACATGCTAAGAGAATAGTTGAAGAAGTTAGAAAAGAAAGAAAAAAATTCAAGAAACTACTAAGAAAAACTATATCTCTAGAAAGCTTATCTGACCAATTAAAACATGAAGATCTAAAAAGAATTAAATCTTATTTTAAGAGCAGATTCTAAAGGTTCTGTTGATGCTTTAAGAGATTCATTATTAAAAATTATCTAATGATGAAGTTGCAGTAAATATTATCCAAGCAGCTTCTGGAGCTATAACTGAAAGTGATATAAAAACTTGCAGAAGCAGCAGGAGCAATCATAATAGGATTTAATGTAAGACCTACAACTAAAAGCTTTAAAAGAAGCTGAAACTAATAAGGTAGAAATTAGAACTTCTGGTATAATTTACCATATTATAGAAGATATAGAAAAAGGCACTTGCAGGAATGTTAGATCCAGAATTTAAAGAAGAATACCAAGGAAGAATAGAAATCAAAAAAGGTATTTAAAGTTTCTAAAATCGGAAATGTTGCTGGTTGTGTCGTTATAGATGGAAAAAGTTAAAAATGATTCAAACATCAGAATACTTAGAGATAACGTAGTTATATATGAAGGGAAATTAGCTTCATTAAAGAGATTCAAAGATGATGCTAAAGAAGTTGTTGCAGGTCAAGAATGTGGACTTGGAGTAGAAAAACTTCAACGATATTAAAGAGGGGGATGTAGTTGAAGCGTTTGAAATGGTAGAAATAAAGAGAACACTGAAATAAGAGAGGTGATTTAGATGAAGAAACAAAGACTTGAAGGAATAGGAAAAGAAATGATGAGAGTAATCTCTAAAGTTCTTCTTGAAGAAGTAAAAAATCCTAAGATAAAAGGTTTAGTCTCAGTTACAGAAGTTAATGTTACAGAAGATTTGAAGTTTGCTGATACATATTTTAGTATTTTTACCACCTTTAAATAATGAAGAAAAAGCAATATGATAATGAAGAAATTTTAGAAGCCTTAAATGAAATAAAAGGTTTTTAAGAAAGAGAGTTGCAGAAGAAGTAGACATAAGATTTACACCTGAAATAAGAGTAAAACTTGATAACTCAATGGAAAAATGCTATGAAAAATCACTAAACTTTTAAAATGAATTGAAAGCTTAGTGGTAGTATGCTAGATGAGAAAAAGTACAGAAGAGTTAATCAAGGATCTCTTAGAGAAGAGAGGGCAAGAAAGTCAACATCAAATAGAGAAATTTATGAATCCTGAATACAAGGACTTCAAAAATCCTTTTTGATTTTGAGAATATGGAAAAAAAATAGTAAATAGAATAATCTCAGCAAGAGAAAAATAAAGAAAAAAATATTTATCTATGGAGATTATGATGTAGATGGTATAAGTGGAACAGCTTTTTTTTAACTAGATTTTTTTAATGAGATAGGCATAGACACAAACTATTATATTCCTAGTAGAAATGAAACAGACTATGGAGTATCTAAAAAAAGTATAGACTACTTCCATAAAAAGACAAGGAAAGTTAGTTATAACAGTAGATACAGGGTACAATACAATAGAAGATGTAAGATATGCTAAAAAGTTTAGGTATGGAAGTGATAGTCACAGACCATCATAAAACAGTGAAAGAAAAAGTTTGACGATGAGATATTGTATTTAAATCCAAAAATTGAGTAAAACCTATAAATTTCAATATCTTTCTGGGGCAGGGAGTAGCATTTAAATTGGCACAAGGGCTATGTATGAGTTTAGGCTTAGACATGGGAATTATCTATAAATATTTGGATATAGTTATGATAGGAACTATAGCAGATGTTGTGCCTATGATAGATGAGAATAGACTGATTATAAAAAAAGGTCTGAAGATTATAAAGAATACTAAGGTGAAAGGACTTTCTTATTTACTTAATTACTTAAGATTAAATAAAAAGACTTTAACTACAACAGATGTTAGTTATTATATTTCACCTTTGATAAATTCTTTAGGAAGAGTTGGAATCTCAAGAATGGGAGCAGACTTCTTTTTAAAGGAAGATGAATTTGACCTTTATAATATAATCGAAGAAATGAAGGAACAAAATAGGCAAAGAAGAACTTTGGAAAAAAACATATCTATGATGATGCAATGAGAAAGATTAAGAACTTAAAGTTACCACTTGATAAACTTTCAGTTATCTTTTCTTTCATCATCTAAATGGCACCCTGGAGTTATTGGGGTAGTATCATCAAGATTGACTATAAAGTTCAATGTACCAGTTATATTGGTCGCCATAGATGGAGATTATGGAAAAGGCTTCTTGTAGAAGTGTTGGAAATATAAGTATATTCAATCTTTTATCGAATGTAAAACATCTTCTAGAAAGATATGGTGGACATGATTTAGCAGCAGGTTTTGTTGTACACAAAGAAAAAAATTAAATGAGCTTAGAGAATATTTTTATAAGAACTATACCTAGGTTAAAAAGAAGAAGACAATAAGACTAAAAAAAGATTATGAAAAGAGTTTCGATTTTGAATTATCTGTGAAAGACTTAGGAGAAAAAAGCTTTTTGATTTTATGGAGAAAAATGGGATCTTTTGGTTCTAGCAATCCACATCCTTTATTCTTTGATAGTGATTTAAAAACTAGATAATATAAAAAAAGATTTGGGGTAGACTTTAGACATTTTAATGGTATTATATACAAGGACAATGTAAGCTATAATGCTGTTGGCTTTGAATTAGCTGATGAAATTAAAGAAGACTATATTAATAAGACATACAATATAGTATACTATCCTGAGAAAAATCATTTTAAACAATGAGGAAGTTACACAAATTATATTGAAAAAGTATTAAAGAAAAATAAATAACTTTTAGGAGGAAAAAAATGAAATACGAAGTAAAAAAACTAGAAAAAAATCAGCAGTTGAAGTGAAATTACACCTAGATGCTGCAGAAGTGAGCCCTTTAGTAGACAAAGTGCTTAAACATGTAGGGGAACATGCAGAAGTAGCAGGGTTCAGAAAAAGGGACATGCTCCAAAAAGAAGCTCTTATGGCTAACTACAAAGACCATATAGAAAGCGATGTTGCAAATGATGCTATAAACGCTTATTTCCCAGAAATAGTTGAAAAAGAAAAAAATTAGAACCAGTTAGCTATGTAAGATTAAAAAGAAATAGCTTTAAAAGACGATTTAGATTTAACATTTGATATAGATGTTTATCCTGAATTTACATTAGGAAAACTACAAAGGTTTAGAAGCTGAAAAAGAAAACTTTTGAAATGACAGATGATTTATTAAATACTGAATTAGAAATGATGCAAAGAAATCACTCTAAACTTGTAGAAGTAGAAGATCCTTCATATAAAAGCTCAATTAGAAGATACAGTAGATTTAGCATTTGAAGGATTCATGGATGGAGTTCCATTCCCAGGAGGAAAAGCTGAATCTCACCTATTAAAAATTAGGAAGCAAAAGCTTTATAGATAACTTTGAAGAACAATTAGTAGGATATACTAAAGGGCAAGAAGGAGAAATCACTGTTAAATTCCCTGAAGAATATCATGCTCAAGAATTAGCAGGAAAAACCAGCTCAATTCAAAGTAAAAATTAATGCTATAAAACAATTAAAAAGAACCTGAATTAAATGATGAATTTGCAAAAGAATTAGGATATGAATCTCTTGAAGATTTAAAAAAATAAAAACTAAAGAAGAAACAATCAAAAGAGAAAAACGATAGAATAGAAAATGAATATATTGGAGCTCTTTTAGATAAATTAATGGAAACAACTACTATAGATGTTCCAGTTTCTATGGTTCAAGCTGAAATCCAAAAATAGATTAAAAAGAATTAGAATATCAATTATCTATGCAAGGATTCAAAATGGATGACTACTTAAAAAAATGATGGGAGGAAACATTGATACATTCTGCAGCTCAATTAACTCCTGCAGCTGAAAAGAAAGTAAAAGTAGATTTAATCCTAGATAAAATAGCTAGAGAAAACAAGTTTGAAGCTTCTGAAGAAGAATTAAATGGAAGAATGGAAGAAATAGCTAAAATGTATGGAATGGACGTTCCTACATTAGAAGGAGAATTAAAGAAAAATAATAATTTAGACAACTTTAAAAGCTTCTGTAAAATATGATATTGTTATGAAAAAAAGCTATAGATGAAGTTGTTAAAAACGCAAAATAATTAATTAAAATATTTATCCGAAATCTCTATTTCGGATAAGTATTAAAAGCACTTAAGATATATTAGATATTTTAAGTGTTTTAGTACTTAAAAATATAAAAAAATAGTTCGTTATTAATCAGAATTAAAAATCTGGAATGTAATTGTATAAAATGTTGTAATGAGGGAGGTATTAAAAATGTATAATCCAACAGTAATAGATAATAATGGAAAAATCAGAAAGAGCTTATGATATATACTCAAGACTTTTTAAAAAGATAGAATAATATTTGTGGGGACTGCAATAGATGAAAATGTTGCAAACTCAATAATAGCACAATTATTGTACCTTGAATCAGAAGATCCTGAAAAAGATATAATAATGTATATCAATAGCCCAGGTGGAAGTGTAACTGATGGAATGGCAATCTATGATACTATGAACTATATAAAAGCCTGATGTTCAAACTGTTTGTGTGGGACAGGCAGCAAGTATGGGAGCATTTTTACTGTCTTCAGGTGCTAAAGGGAAAAAGATTTGCCTTTAGAAAATTCAAGAATAATGATACATCAACCACTTATATCTGGTGGATTAAAAGGGTCAAGCTACTGATATTTCAATTCATGCTAACGAACTTTTAAAAAAATAAAAAGATAGATTAGCAGAATTATTAGCTAGAAATACAGGAAAGACAAAAAGAACAAATATTAAAATGATACTGAAAGAGATAATTATCTAAGTTCAGAAGAAGCTGTAAGATATGGTTTAATTGATAGTGTATTTAAAAGATAGGTGATAAAAAAATGTCAAAGAAATTAGATAAATGCTCATTCTGTGGAAGAACAGAAAGAGAGGTTGCACAATTATTTCAAGGACCAGGAGATGTTTTTATCTGTGATAATTGTGTTGAAAGTTGCCATAATTTATTAAGAGAAGATATGTATTCTTTAGCAAGAGAATATGATATGTTGAAAGATGGAAAGTCTTCAACAAAAAGGGCATAAAGATAAGATAGAACTATTGAAAACCTATTGAAATAAAAAGCAAAATTAGATGAATATGTAGTTGGTCAAGATGAAGCTAAAAAAAGTTTTTATCTGTTGCCGTTTACAACCACTATAAGAGAATTTTAAATGGTGGTCAAGATGAAGATGGAGTAGAACTACAAAAAGTCTAATGTACTTCTAATAGGATCCTACAGGTTCTGGAAAAAAACTTTACTTGCTCAAACTCTTGCAAGAATTTTAAATGTACCATTTGCAATAGCAGATGCAACAACTTTAACAGAAGCAGGATATGTTGGAGATGACGTTGAAAAACGTTTTTAGTAAGACTTATACAAGCTTGTAACTATGATATACCGAATGCAGAAAGAGGAATAATCTATATAGATGAGTTTGATAAGATAGCAAGAAAATCTGAAAATGTATCTATAACGAGAGATGTTTCTGGAGAAGGAGTACAACAAGCCTTACTTAAAATAATTGAAGGAACAAAATCTCAAGTTCCGCCTGAAGGTGGAAGAAAGCACCCTAACCAAGAGTTGATAGAAATAGACACTAAAAACATTCTTTTTCATAGTTGGAGGAGCTTTTGAAGGACTTGAAAAAGTTATAAAAATCAAGAACTAATAAAAAGGTTATAGGTTTTGGAGCAGAGGTTCAAAAACAAGAAATGGCAGGAGCGGAAGGAGAATTTTTTAAAAAAGTTCTACCTGAAGATTTAGTTAAACAAGGAATTATTCCTGAATTAGTAGGAAGATTACCTGTAATAACTACTCTTGATAACTTAGATGAACAAACTCTAATAAACATTTTTAACAAAGCCAAAAAAATGCAATAGTAAAAGCAATATCAAAAAAATTATGTAGATTAGAAGGAGCAAAATTAGAATTTACAGAAGAAGCTCTTACAGAAATTGCAAGAAGAGCTTTAAAAGAGAAAGATGGGAGCAAGAGGTTTAAGAGCAATCATAGAACATACTATGCTTGATATAATGTTTGAATTACCATCTAACAACAAAAATAAAAAGAAATAACAATAACTAAAGATGCAATAGATAACTATAAGGAAGCAAAAATAGAGTATAAAAGCAGAAGAACAAGTTATTACTAATTAGATTTTTTTAATAGACTACTTGCCTGCCATTAGTGTTTCAGGAGCTCGAAATGCTCCTTCAACAATAATGGACGTCGCAGTAGTCTAAATCTAAATAATTTGTTTTCTGCTAGTGTGTAAAAATGAAAGAAATAAGGAGGAGCAATGTCAAAAGCACCATTTCTACCAATAAGAGATTTAGTAATATTTCCAAATGTTGTAACACCTATATATGTTGGTAGAGCTAATAGTATAGCAACATTAGAAAAAGCCATAGCAAATAAGACAAAAATTAGTGCTAGGTTTACAAAAAGACGCAAGTGAAGAAAACCCAACTTTTGATGGAGACATCTATGAAGTTGGAGTTATAGCAAATATAGTACAAATAATTAGAATGCCTAATAACAACATAAAAAGTTTTAGTTGAGGCAGAATCTAGAGTTAAAATTAAAGATATAGAAACAGAAGATAAGGAATACTTTGCTACATATACAGTAATCAAAGAAACTTTAAAAAGATAGTAAAGAAACAGAAGCTATCTATAGAAAAGTTTTTACAAGATTTGAAAAAAATACATCAGTATGATAGGAAAATTCTCTTCTGAATTAATTTTTAAATCTAAAGAAGATAGAAGATTATTCAAACGGTTTTAGATATTATGGCATCAAACTTAAATATCTCAGCTGAAAAGAAACAAGAAATCTTAGAAATAAGTAATGTAAGAGATAGAGGATATAAAATTTTAGACAACATAGTTGCTGAAATGGAAATAGCTACTCTTGAAAAAAACTATAGATGAAAAAAGTAAAAACTAAGATGAATGAAGCACAAAGAGCATATTATCTTAAAGAAAAAAATTTCTGTAATGAAAGGAAGAATTAGGAGATTTCTCACAAGATGATGATGTTATCGAAATTGTAGATAGAGTAAAAAGATGCTGATATTCCAAAAAGAAGTTAGAGAAAAAAATTAGAAGCTGAAATTAAAGAAAATTAACTAAGATGCAACCTTTCTCAGCTGAATCATCAGTTATCAGAAACTATATTGAAGCAGTTTTAGATTTGCCTTGGAATAAAAGAAACAAAAGATGTTTTTAGACTTAAAGAAAGCAAGTGAAATCTTAGAAAGAGATCACTATGGACTAAAAGATGCTAAAGAAAAAGTTTTAGATTACTTAGCAGTTAAGACATTAAATCCATCTATGAATGGAGCAATTTTATGTCTTTCAGGACCACCTGGAATAGGTAAAACATCTCTAGTTAAATCTATAGCTGAATCAATGGGAAGAAAATTTGTTAGAGTTTCATTAGGTGGAGTAAGAGATGAAGCTGAAATCAGAGGACATAGAAGAACTTATGTAGGTTCTATGCCAGGAAAAATAATGAAGGCTATGAAAGAAGCTGGAACAAAGAACCCAGTTATACTTTTAGATGAAATTGATAAGATGTCAAATGACTATAAAGGGAGACCCTGCTTCTGCAATGCTTGAAGTTCTAGATCCTGAACAAAACAAGAGTTTTGAAGATCACTACATAGATATGCCATTTGATTTATCAAAGGTTTTCTTTGTAGCGACAGCAAATGATTTAAGAACAGTATCTGCACCTTTGAGAGATAGAATGGATATCTTACAACTATCTTCTTATACAGAATTTGAAAAATTACATATAGCACAAAAATTTCTTGTTGAAACAAGCACAAAAAGAGAAATGGACTTGCTGATGTGGAAATAAAAAAATACCTGATAAAGTTATGTTCAAACTAATAGATGAATATACAAGAGAAGCAGGAGTTAGAAATCTAAAAAGAGAAATTATAAATATTTGTAGAAAAAAATAGCAAGAGAAGTTGTAGAAAAAGATATAAAGAAATTTAATCTAAAAAGCTAGTGACTTAGAAAAATATTTAGGTAAAGCTAAATTCAGACCTGAAAAATCAAGAAAAGCAGTTGGAAAAGTTGGAGTGGTAAATGGTCTAGCTTGGACAGCTGTTGGAGGAGTAACTCTTGATGTTCAAGGAGTTGATACAGCAGGTAAAGGAGATGTAACATTGACTGGAACTCTAGGAAATGTTATGAAAGAATCTGCCTCTGTTGCTATGACTTATGTAAAAGCAAACTTGAAAAAATATCCACCAAAAGATGAAAATTTCTTTAAGGATAGAGCTATACACTTACACTTCCCAGAAGGAGCAACTCCAAAAGATGGACCTTCTGCAGGAATAACTATAACAACTGCAATAGTATCTGTATTAACTAATAGAAAAGTTAGACAAGATATAGCAATGACAGGAGAAATTACAATAACAGGAGATGTTTTAGCTATAGGTGGAGTAAGAGAAAAAGTTATAGGAGCACATAGAGCTGGAATAAAAGAAGTTATCCTACCTGAAGATAACAGAGTGGATACTGATGAAATTCCTGATGAATTAAAAATCAACTATGAAAAATACACTTTGCTAAAACTTATGATGATGTAAGTAAATTAGTTTTTTTGTAAAAATAAATTAGAGGTAAATTATGAAAATAAAAAAAGGCTGACTTTTGTAAAATCAGCAGTATATGAAAAAGATTACCCAGAACAATTAGATAAAATGGAATTTGCTTTCGTTGGAAGATCTAATGTTGGAAAAGTCTTCTTTGATAAATAGTTTAACATCGAGATTGAAATTAGCAAGAACAAGTAAAACACCTGGTAGAACACAATTAATAAATTATTTCTTAATAAATGATGAGTTCTATATAGTGGATTTACCAGGTTATGGATTTGCAAAAAGTTCCTAAGGAAATGAAAAAACAATGGGGGCAGACCATGGAAAGATATATTGCAAGTAAAAAGAAAAAAATTAGTTTTTGTTTTACTTGATATAAGAAGAGTTCCAAGTGATGAAGACATAGAAATGCTTGAGTGGCTTGAATATAATGAGATGGATTACAAAATTATATTTACAAAGATAGATAAGTTATCAAACAACGAAAGAGCTAAACAATTGAAAAGCAATCAAAAACAAGACTTGTTTTTGAAAAAGAAGATGTATTCTTCCATTCGTCTTTAACAAATAAAGGTAGAGATGAAATTCTAACTTTTATGGAAGAAAAAAATTAAATAATTAAAAAAATTAAGAGGCTGTTGTAAAATAATAAAAGTAAAAATAGTTCGTTACTGAGTAAATTTTCTAACGATAAAAATCAAGAATTCGCTGCAAATCAGGAAACTCACTCGTTCAGACACTCCTGAATTTGCTCGGCTCATTCTATTTGATTTTTTTATCTAAAATTTCCATTCGTAACTCACTTATTTTTTTACTTTAGGATTGAAAGTTTTAATTTTGCAACAGCCTCTATTTTTTTATCTTTTTAGCATTTTAGTTGCAAGTTCTAGCATTTGAATTGCTAAAGCCACTGCTAGTAGTCATCATGTCATAGATACTATCTTCTGTTAAAAACACCAGCAGCTTCAACATCTGGCAATAGATCCTTTTCAAAAATCTTCTTTATCCTTTGCCCAATTTCTACTATAGTAATATTTCACAAGTTCATTGTAGTTCTTAGAATCCTTATCTAATTTGTTTAAAAATTTCTTCTAATTCTTCAAGTAATTTTGTTGAATTATTAAGTATTTTTTTCCATTTTATCTATTCTTTCTTTTTGGTTCATAATCTTACCTCACTTATTTTTTTCTCCATTATATATTATTTTCTTTAAAATATAGAAAAAAATTTTTCCTAGCTGAACTGATGCTATCGGAAGGTAGTAAATGAAAGCTGAAATAAGAAATATTTTTACTATTTCTTTAAAGAATTTTTAATGATAATTTTATATTTATTTTTTTGTATAAATATTAAAGAAAAAAATAACCTATAATAACACTTCCTAGTAAAATTAATATTTTATGTTTAAATAAGAAGAAATATGGTTCTTTAAAAAATATAGAAAAAAATATTAAAATATTGACTGCCACAAAAAAAGTTTCTTTTTAGCTTTTCAGTATTTCTTTTAAGTTTTTTTCATAAGTATTTTTTTATAATTTTTTTATTTCTGTAATTTTTACAAGAAAATTAAAAAGTAAAAAAATAATAAGATAAATATACTCTATGTATTTTATTTCAAAAAAATAATAAAAAAAGTTTAAAATCAAAATTATTAATATAGATGTTTTAGCAATTTCAGTAAATTTAGCTGTGGGAAATCTCATAGTAGCACCTCTCTGTGTATGCCTATTTTAGTGCTCTTTCTCTTTAAAAAAATTATAGATATCTACAAATTTTTTTCATCATTAATATCTCTATATTTTTTTCTTTTAAATTCCTTTTTCGTCATAAATTTTCATACTAGCTAATTTTTTTATCAACAACTATATAATTTTTTTCTTTAAAATAGTAAGCTATGAAATAATCTTCATCTTCATATACCTTTCTTATTTCAAAAGTGGAAAAACTCACCTTCTGTATATAGGCTATTGTCTAGTTTAATATAGGTATAAGAAGCATCATTATTACTAGTGACTTGATATTTTTTTAATATTGTTTATATCTTTGAAAAATGTATTCATACTGTTGAAAAATGATTTACAAATATTGTAGAAAAAAAGTAAATTGGAATTACTACTAATATATACATAAAAATTTAATTTTGTATTTTTTTCCTCATATTTCTCCCTCTGTTATTTAATGTATTTTTATTATAGCTGATTTTCAGTGAAATATATAGAAAAATTTTATAGAGATAATATAAAAAAATATTTGCATAAAGGGTGCTATAATATACTTCACAAATAAATATGGGGACGCAAAAGGTTTCGACGGGGTTATGAGGTTATAAGTAGCAAGTCAGGCTTGTCGCTGTGAGAGACTAAACACATCGTTTAGATGGAAACAAAGAATACGCTTTAGCTGCTTAGTTCAGCTACACCTTGGATAACTTATTCTATACGGGTTTTCTAAAGGTGTCGACTAGTATAGATTACCATAAATGATTTCTCTAAGTTTATGGGACATTTTAGAGGATAGTTTTAGTTAGCCCTGTTTACGGGAGTAATTATTACGAAATTAAATAGTAAACTAAACTTGTAGAAGCTTATAGTCATTGTGATTTCGGACACGAGTTCGACTCTCGTCGTCTCCACCAAAATGTATATCCAAGTCTTTGGAAAAGTTCCTTAGACTTTTTTTTATAAGATTTTTGACTAAAATGGAGGAACAGAATGTCAACAATTGCTGTTTTAATAACTGCCTTAGCACTGGCTATGGATGCTATGTCTCTTTCTATCTATCAGGGAATAGCCTCTACAGAAAATCAAAGAAAGCAAAATTTCATAAAAATAATATTAACATTTGGAATTTTTCAGTTTGCTATGGCATTAGTGGGATCACTGTCAGGAAGTTTATTTGTCCACTATATTTCATTGTATTCAAAAGTATATTTCTTTTGCAATCTTCTTATTTTTTTGGGACTTATGATGTTAAAGGAAGCTTTTGAAAAAAAGAAGAGATGGAATATGATGAGAAATACTTAGATATAAAAACTTTAATTATAATGGGAGTAGCAACAAGTTTAGATGCACTTTTGGTTGGTTTGACATATTCAATCCTTCCTTTCCATAAAGTTTTAGTATATACAGTTGAAATTGGAATTATAACAGCTATAATATCAGGATTAGGTTTCGTAGTTGGAAATAAATTTGGAGACATACTAGGACAAAAATCTCATTTTTTTAGGAGCAGCACTTTTAATATTTATATCAATTAATACATTAATATAACTAAAAAAACAAATAATAAAAAAAGCCAATTGCATTAATTTGCAGTTGGCTTTTTGTTACTAAATTTAAACCTTGTTATAACTGGATAGCCTTCAATACCCTTTGATTTTAACAAGAATATTGATTTTATGGCTAGTTAATTTACTTTTTTTAGGGGGTAGCAACATTTGACCAAAATCGAGAAATTTTAGTATTTTCTCATTTTTGTATTAAATATTTATTACTTTTTGAAAAAAATTCAAAAAAATTATTATTTTATCTTTTAATACAAATAGAAAAGCGAAATATTAAAAAAACTAACTAAAGTGAATTAAAATTACAAATAATAAATTTGTAATTTATTGTACACCTTTTTCACAAAAACAAAAAAAGTAAAGTTATATTTTAAAAAAATTATATCCTATTTCTATTAACTTTTTCAATTTGTAATTAAAAATAATGAATTTTATGATATTGACCAATCCGATTTCCCATATTAGGTGAAATTCCATATAAGAAAGCAAAAAAACATTAAAAAAACAAGAATAATCTGAAGAAAATTAAAAAGATGAAAATGTTCTAATATTTCACAAATTCCATAAAAGCAGTAAAACAATAGCTAAAGAAATTAATTTATCCATTCTACCTCCTTTATCTGAACCTCTCACGATAGATACTCTACGAGTGCTAGAGTCGCGAGTGTTCTGGCATAATTCATAAAAAAATTAATAAGAATTTATTTTGAAATATTATATATATTTTTGAGAAAGTAAAATTATATTTGAATTTTAATTTATATTTTTTTGTTTTTGCTAGATAAATAATAGATTTGAAAATATTATTATTAAATGCTAAAATATAAAAAAATAATATAGGAATTGGAGGTAAAAAAAGGAATTGGAAAAAGATATAAAAATAGTTAATGTAAACAAAAGTTTTGACGGAGTTCAAATTTTTAAAAGATATTAACTTGACAATAGAACAAGGGGAGTTTTTCTATTATAGGACTGTCGGGTTGTGGTAAAACCACCTTATTAAGAATGATAGCTGGATTTATTTCGCCTGATAGTGGAGCTATATACCTTGGTGACGAGAATATAGTTGACCTACCACCAAATCTTAGAAATGTAAATACAATATTTCAAAAATATGCTCTTTTTCCTCATTTAAATGTTTTTGAAAAATGTTGCCTTTTCCTTTAAAGGCTAAAAAAAGACAGATGAAAAAAACAATAAATGAAGAAGTTATGAAATACTTGAAACTTGTTGGACTAGATGAACATAGCACAAAAAAAGTTAGTCAATTATCAGGAGGGCAACAACAAAGAGTTTCAATAGCAAGAGCCTTGATAAATAAGCCAGGGGTTTTATTACTAGATGAACCTCTATCGGCACTTGATGCAAAAATTAAGACAAAAATCTTTTGATAGAGCTGGATTTAATTCATGATGAAGTTGGGATTACTTTTTATCTTCATAACTCATGATCAACAAGAAGCTCTATCAATATCAGATAGAATAGCAGTTATGAATGCTGGAAAAGTTCTACAAGTAGGAACACCTGCTGAAGTTTATGAAGCACCAGCAGATACCTTTGTTGCTGATTTCTTAGGAGAAAACAATTTCTTCAGTGGAAAAGTAACAGGAATAATAAATGAAGAATTAGCGAAGATAGACTTAGAAGGTATAGGAGAAATAATAATAGAACAAGATAAAAAGGTACAAATTGGAGATAAGGTTACTGTTTCTCTAAGACCTGAAAAAAATTAGACTTTCTAAGAATGAAATAGCTAAGTCTAAAAATTGTATAAACAGTGTAGCTGTTTATGTTGATGAATATATATATTCAGGTTTCCAAAGTAAATATTATGTTCATCTAAAAAAATAATAAGGACTTAAAATTTAAGATCTTCTTACAACATGCTGCCTTTTTCGATGATAATGATGAAAAAAAGCAATATGGTGGGACGAAGATGCATACATCACATGGGATGCCTTTGATGGCTATCTAGTGGAGGTGGAAAGTGAAAAAAATAGTAAATTAGGATTAGGTTATTCTTTACCAATAAATATTTGGTTGACTTTATTTTTTTCTTATTCCTATTTTAATTATTCTTTCTTATTCTTTTTGAAAAAGAAGTACCTATGGTGGAGTAGAGTTTAAATTATCATTTGAAACATTTAATATATTTGTGGATAAGGTATTTTTAACTATACTTGTGAATACTATATATATTTCAGTATTAATAACTATTTTTACTGTTCTAATAGCTATACCGATTTCATATTATATAGCTAGATCAAGACATAAACAGGAACTTCTGTTCTTAATAATCATACCTTTTTGGACAAATTTTTTAGTTAGAATATATTCTTGGATAGCTCTTTTGGGTAACAATGGTTTTATTAATCACTTTCTTATGAAATTTCATCTGATTAATGAGCCTATAAAGATGCTATACAATGTTCCAGCTGTTGTGGTAATCTCAGTGTATACAAGTCTACCTTTTGCAATTTTACCTCTGTATGCAGTAGTAGAAAAGTTTGACTTCTCACTTTTAGATGCAGCAAGAGACTTAGGAGCAACTAACTTTCAAGCTTTTAGAAAGGTATTTCTTCCTAATATCAAAGCAGGAATAATAACTTCAACTATTTTCACTTTGATACCAGCTTTAGGTTCTTATGCAGTACCTAAATTGGTGGGAGGAACAAATTCTCTAATGCTAGGAAACGTTATAGCACAGCATTTAACAGTTACAAGAAACTGGCCTTTAGCATCGACTATTTCAGGAGCTTTAATAGTTCTAACAAGTATAGTCCTTTGGGTATTTTTCAAAATATGAAGAAAAAAAGAAAACAAAGTAGGTGAAAAAAATGTCAAATAAATTAGATAGAAGAAAAAACATCTTTTGTAATTTTTTTGTTCTTACTATGATATTCTTTTTACTTACCGCTTGCTGTTTTAGTTATTTATTCTTTCAATAATGGAAAGGGTATGGTTTGGCAAGGATTTTTCTTTAAGATGGTATAAAGAATTGTTTAGACACTCAAGCAATATATGGAAGGCTTTTTATTATAGTATTTTTATTGCTTTGATTTCATCATTTGTTTCAACAGTAATAGGGACATTTGGAGCCATAGCTTTAAAAATGGTTTGACTTCAAAGGGAAGAAATATTTAAAAAAATATAAGTGTACTACCTCTTGTTGTACCAGATATAATAATAGGGGTATCACTTCTTATAATGTTTGCAACAGTGAAATTTAAACTAGGGATTACAACAATATTTATAGCACATACAACTTTTAATATCCCTTATGTTTTATTTATTATACTTTCAAGACTTGATGAATTTGATTATTCAGTTGTAGAAGCAGCTTATGATTTAGGTGCAACAAATAGACAGACTTTAACAAAGGTTATCATTCCTATGTTATTGCCAGCTATAGTATCAGCATTCTTAATGGCTTTAACATTATCTTTTGATGATTTCGTGATAACTTTCTTTGTTTCAGGACCAGGTTCTTCAACTCTGCCACTTAGAATATATTCTATGATAAGACTTGGAGTTTCTCCAGTGGTAAATGCTCTATCAGTTCTGTTGATAGCTATCTCAATTTTATTGACATTATCAACAAAAAAATTACAAAAAGAATTTCATTAAATAGTTTTTTTCTTAAAATGTAGTATAATATTTATGACTAAATAAATTTAGGAGGTTTTGATGAAAAAAATAATTAAATTATTAAGCATTATAGGGCTGTCACTTATGTTTTTAGTAGGTTGTAGTTCTGTAAAATCTACAATGAAGTCAATAACTAGTGTATTTAAAGATCCAGTTAAATACAACAATGTAACAGCAACTTTCGTTACTACTCAAGGAGAAATTACATTCTATCTTTATCCAGAAGCTTCTCCTATTACAGTGGCTAACTTTATCAACCTTGCAAAAAGAGGATTCTATGATAACACAAAATTCAATCGTTCAGTTGAAAACTTCATGGTACAAGGTGGAGACCCTACTGGAACAGGAATGGGTGGACCAGGATACACTATACCTGATGAATTCGTTGAATGGTTAGATTTCTATCAACCAGGAATGCTTGCTATGGCAAATGCAGGACCTAACACAGGTGGTTCTCAATTCTTTATGACATTTGCACCAGCTGATTGGTTAAATGGAGTGCACACTATTTTTGGTGAAGTTCGTTCAGAAGGAGACGCTATAAAAGTTAGAAAACTAGAAATGGGTGACGTTATAAAAGAAGTTAGAATTTCTGATAATGGAGACTTTATCTTAGCTCTATTCAAACCTCAAGTAGAAGAATGGAACAGAATCCTAGATAGAGAATATCCTAATTTAAAGAAATATCCTGTAAGAGATGTAACAGCTCAAGAAGTTGAAGCATATAAAGAAGAATTAGAAAAACTTATACACTAAGAAAGAAAAAGAAAAACCAAGATACTTTTTGAATATCCAATAACTAAATTTATTAGAGGAGTATTCAATAAGGTTGGAGGATATACTCCAAGAGAACCTGTAATTAGTAACTAAAAATTAAAGAATTAGGCTATTGTAAATATATGATTTTATCATTAATTTACAGTAGTCTTTTTATTTCTATTTTTTTAATATATTAAGCTAATCAAAGTAAAAAAATAAATAAAAAAATTTTTACATATGTAATTAGTTTTTCTTTCAAAAATTTAAGAAAGTATGATACTATATATAAGAATGATTACAATTAATTGATTTCAGAATGAGGTGATAAAAATTAATACTTATGTTGTAAAACCACTTAGCTCAAAAAGAAAAATATGTTTCTTGTTTTAGCTTTTTTGTCCTGATTCTTTTGGCAGGTATAGCTTTGAAAAATTAGACATAGAACTGATTATAAAAATAAATTTACAAGAGAATGAGATAATTTCTTATGAAGTTTTTAGATAACATAGAATTAGGTCTATACTCTGATATAAAAAAATTCTTTAGTAGATATTGCTCAATTAAAAGAAGAAAATGGTGCTTTACCTGATATAGAAGTTTTGGCAGAAGAAGAAATTCCACCTTATTACAAAGATGTAACTTGGGGAACAAAGAGGAGCAATGGAATGGAAAAAAATTAAGCATGACAATGAAGATTACTATGTTGGTATAGGAAATGAAAGAATAGGAACTTTTGTTGTAAAGTTCAATGATGAAAATATAGATGAAAGCGATATTTTCTATATGAAAGATAAAAGTTAGCTTCAAAGATATAGAAAAGAACTTTGAGAAATATGAACATATAATGAAAAAAATAGTTCCCTATACAGGTAATGACGAAAGACAAAAGTACATTGCTAAATAGGAGGCAAAAATGAAAAAAATAATACTTTTAATGTTTTTGGTATTAAATGTATTCGTAATGGCTGGAGAAAAATTGAAAATAGGTATAACTTTATTACCTTACTATAGTTTTGTAGCAAATATAGTAAAGGATAGGGCAGAAGTTATCCCCATAGTAAAGGCAGAAGGCTTCGACTCTCATACTTATCAACCTAAGGTTGAAGATATAGAAAGAGCTTCAAAAGTAGATGCCATTGTTGTAAATGGTGTAGGACATGACGAATTTGTCTATAAAATCATAGATGCAGTTGATAAGAAGGATAGACCTGTTATTATCAATGCAAATAAAGATGTTCCACTTATGCCAGTTGCAGGTACATTAGGTAATGAAAAGATTATGGACTCTCATACTTTCATATCTATAACTGCTGCAATTCAACAGGTGCATAATATAACAAAGGAAATAATAAAATTAGATCCTAAAAAATAAAGATTTTTATCTTGCTAATTCAAGAGAATATGTAAAAAAATTAAGAAAATTAAAAACAGATGCTTTTAAAAGAAGTTCAAGATGTAAATGGAACAGATGTTAGAGTTGCCACTTTCTTGGGTGGATATAATTATCTATTATCTGAGTTTGGAATAGATGTTAAGCTGTTTTAGAACCAACTCATGGTTCGCAAATAAGTATGTCATCACTTCAAAAAAATGATAGAAAAAAATAAAGAAAGAAAAGATAGATATAATCTTTGGAGAAAAGAATTATAGTGATGAATATGTATCTATAATTAAGAATGAGACAGGAATAGAAGTTAGAAAGTTAGAACACTTAACAACAGGTGCATACAGAGCTGATAGCTTTGAAAAAGTTTATCAAAGTTGACCTAGATGAAGTTGTAAGTGCTATCAAATATGTTAAGAACAAAAAAATAAAAAAATAGAACTAAGAAATAATGGAGGGATCAGATGTACAAAAAAATTATTGGCAATTTTAATGTTAATTTTTAGTTTTTTTCAGCTATGGCAAAGGATAAATTAAAAATAGGTGTTACCTTACAACCTTACTACAGTTTTGTAGTTAATATAGTAAAAAGATAAGGCAGAAGTTATACCAGTTGTAAGACTAGATAAATATGATTCTCATAGTTATCAACCAAAACCAGAAGATATAAAGAGAATGAACGAGTTAGATGTCCTTGTAGTAAATGGAGTAGGACATGATGAATTTATTTTTGATATTTTAAATGCAGCAGATAGAAAGAAAGAAATAAAAGTTATTTATGCAAATAAAAAAATGTTTCTTTAATGCCTATAGCAGGTTCAATCAGAAAAGAAAAGGTTATGAATCCTCATACTTTTATCTCAATAACAACTTCAATTCAACAAGTGTATAACATAGCTAAAGAATTGGGAGAGTTAGATCCAGCTAACAAAGAATTTTACTTAAAGAATTCAAGAGAATATGCTAAAAAAATTAAGAAAATTAAAAAGCAGATGCTCTAAAATGAAGTAAAGAAATTAGGAAATATTGATATAAGAGTTGCAACTTTACATGGTGGATATGACTATCTATTATCTGAATTTGGTATAGACGTTAAGGCAGTTATAGAACCATCTCATGGTGCTCAACCAAGTGCAGCAGACTTAGAAAAAGTTATTAAAAATAATTAAAAAATGAAAAAAATAGATATAATTTTTGGTGAAAAAGAACTTCAATAACAAATTTGTAGATACTATTCACAAAGAAACAGGTGTTGAAGTTAGATCACTATCTCATATGACAAATGGTGCTTATGAACCAGATAGTTTTGAAAAAAATTTATTAAAGTTGACTTAGATGAAGTTGTAAAAGCAATTAAAGACGTAGCAGCTAAAAAAAGGAAAGAAATAATGAATGGACTTGAAATTCAAATAAAAAGATTTAAATTTAGTGCTATCAGGAAATGAGATTTTAGAGAATATTAATTTAACTGTTAAAGCAGGAGAAATCCATTGTCTTGTAGTATCCTAACGGTGGAGGAAAAAAACTTCACTATTAAGATGTATACTAGGACAAATGCCTTTTACAGGTAGTATAGAGATGAAATATGAAAAAGATAGAGTGATAGGATATGTTCCTCAAGTTTTAGATTTTGAAAGAACTTTACCTATTACTGTTGAAGATTTCATGGCTATGACTAATCAAACTAGACCTTGTTTCCTTGGTATATCTAAAAAAACATAAAGAGACAGTTGATAATCTTCTAAAAAAATTAGGAGTTTATGAAAAAGAAAAAAAGATTATTGGGGAAATTTATCAGGTGGAGAAAGACAAAGAGTGTTATTAGCTCAGGCTCTTTTCCCAAGACCTAATCTTTTAATTTTAGATGAGCCTTTGACAGGGTATAGATAAGGCAGGAGAAGAATATTTCAAAGAAATCATAAAAGAATTAAAAAGAAGAAGGTATAACAATTCTTTGGATACACCATAATCTAGCACAGGTAAAAGAGTTAGCAGACACTGTTACTTGTATAAAGAAAAGAATGATATTTAGTGGAGATCCAAAAGAAGAATTAAAAAGAAGATAAAATTATGAGAATATTCGAGTAAAGAAAAAAAGGTAATGTAGGAGATAAAATGTTAGAAACTTTTAGAAATTTCTTAATAAATTTAGCTGAGCAAGGTAGTATTCCAGCTTCTTTTTAAGTATGGTTTCGTTATCAATGCTATGATATGTGCATTACTTATAGGACCAATACTTGGAGGAATAGGAACTATGGTAGTTACAAAGAAAAATGGCTTTCTTCTCAGAAGCAGTAGGACATGCTGCTATGACAGGAATAGCTATAGGTGTACTATTAGGAGAACCTTTTTCAGCACCATATATTTCACTTTTTACATATTGTATATTATTTGGATTGATTATCAATTACACAAAGAATAGAACAAAGATGTCTTCGGATACTTTAATAGGAGTCTTCCTTTCGATTTCTATAGCTTTAGGAGGTTCACTTCTTATCTATGTATCAGCTAAGGTAAATTCACATGCCTTAGAAAGTATATTATTTGGTTCTATACTTACAGTAAACGATACTGATATATACATCTTAGTTGTATCAGCAATTATAATTGGTTTTGTGTTTAGTACCATATCTAAATAGAATGTTATTAGCAAGTTTTCAATCCAAATCTAGCAATAGTAAGAGGGTAAATGTAAAATTAATAGAATATTTTTTTATTATAATTGTTACAGTTATTACAATAGCCTCAGTAAAAAAATAGTAGGATCTATACTTGTTGAAGCCTTGTTATTGATACCAGCAGCGGCAGCAAAAGAACTTATCAAAAGTCTATAAAAGGTTTTGTAAGCTACTCGGTACTTTTTTTGCCCTTATTAGCTGTCTGTTAGGAGTGTATTTACCAATACATTTTGATATATCAATTCCATCAGGTGGAGCAATAATAATGATTTCATCGGCTATCTTTATTATTACAGTTATTGTTAGAATGTTATTTAGAAACTTTGCAGAAGGAGAATAGAATGAAAAAGATATTACTATTTATTTTTATGTTAGTCTTAGGTACAGTTAGTTTTGCTGAAAAACATAGTAATCACATCTATACAACCTCTATATTCTTTGACTAGTTACTTAACTAAGGGAACGGATATAAAAGTTTACACTCCCTTTGGTTCAGACATATCTATGACTATGTCAAAAAGAAGCTATAAGAGAAGAAGGTTTTGACTTATCAGTTGCTAAAAAAAAGCTCAAGCAGTTGTAGATATAGCAAAAGTTTGGTCTGAAGATGTTATCTATGGAAAAGCAAGAATGAATAAAATAAATATTGTTGAGATAGATGCAAGCTATCCTTATGATGAAAAAAATGACAACAATATTCTTCAGTGATTATTCAAATGGAGAAGTTAATCCATATATTTGGACAGGTAGTAAAAAAATCTAGTTAGAATGGTAAATATTATCTCTAGAGATTTAATAAGATTATACCCTCAAAATAAAGCTAAGATAGAAAAGAATGTAAATAAATTCACTAATGATCTATTAAAAACTTGAAAATGAAGCAAATGAAAAATTACTTTCAGTTGATAATGCTTCAGTTATATCTTTAAGTGAAAAATTTACAATATTTCTTAAATGATATGAATATATATGCAGAATATGTTGACTATGACAGCATAACTGTTGAAAAATGTTGCTAACTTAATAAGAGATAAGGGGATAAAAGTCATTATTTCTGATAGATGGTTAAAGAAAAATGTTATAAAAAGCATTGAAAGATGCAGGTGGAGAATTTGTTATTATAAATACTTTAGATATACCTATGGATAAAGGATGGAAAAAAATGGATCCAGAAGCTATATTAAAAAGCATTTAAAGAAAAATACAGATAACTTAATAGAAGCACTAAAGAAATAATAGGAGGACAAAATGAAAAAGTTTTTTTAGTTTTAGTTATTGGAGTTTTAATGTCAGTAGTTGCATTTGCACATGCACCATTAATTTCTGTTGATGATAATGGAGATGGAACTGTGTATATTGAAGGTGGTTTCTCAAATGGAGCTTCAGGAGAAGGTGTTGAAATCATAATCGTTAAAGATAAGGCATACAATGGACCTGAAGAAACTTTCAAAGGAAAAAGAAATTATCTACAAAGGAAAAATTAGATGCTAAAGGAAGTATAACTATGCCAAAACCTGCAACTGAAAAAAATATGAAGTATATTTCAATGCTGGAGAAGGACACGTTACTAGTAAAAAGGACCTGCTTTTAACAGCTGCTGAAAAAGCTAACTGGGATAAAGCAACTGCAAGCTTTGACTTTGGAGAATGGAAAGAATTAATGTTAGAAAAAAATAATAAAATTTTTTTATTATATAAAACTATAAATTAAGGTTGGAATGATACAAAAAAATATTATTCGGAGGTATCACAGTATGAAAAAAAGTTTAGTTTTAATTGGGAGTATCTTATTAGCAGCAAATCTATTTGCACACGATCATTTTCTTTACACATCTAATTTAGATGTAAGTAATCAAAAAGAAGTTAAAATGAAAGCTGTTTTAGGTCACCCTGCAGAAGGACTCAGAAGCAGAACCTATAAGTATAGCAACTGTTGATGGTAAAACATCTTTACCTAAAAGCATTCTTCGTAGTTCATGATGGAGTAAAAAAACAGATTTATTATCTAAAGTTAAAGTTGGAACTATAAAAAAACAGCTAAAGGACAATATGTAGCTCTAGATGCAGTTTACTCTATGGAAGATGGATTAAAAGGTGGAGGAAGCTGGGTATTCGTAATGGATAGTGGAAACACTAAAAGACGAAGGATATACATTCAATCCAGTAGAAAAAAATTAATAATTACAAAAGATTCAGCTGGTTCAGACTACAATCAAAGAGTAGCTCCTGGATATAATGAAATAGTTCCTTTAGTAAATCCAGTTAATGCTTGGAAAGAAAAATGTATTCAGAGCAAAAATTTGTTGATAAAGACGGAAATCCTATAAAGAACGCAAGAATAGATGTAGACTTTATAAATGGTAAGTTGGATATGACTAATAATACATGGGTAGCTAATAAAGAAGCTCCTAAGACAAGTTTAAGAGTATTTACTGATGATAATGGAGTATTTGCATTTGTTCCATCAAGAAGTGGACAATGGGTTATAAGAGCCGTTGCTTCTATGGATAGACAAAAATAAAGTTGTTCATGATGCTTCATTAGTTGTTCAATTTGAATAAGATAAAAAATCTAGCTCAACATTTAAGAGAATTTTTGAGTATAAAACTTGAAAATTTCTCTTTTTCAGTATAAATTTGCAAAATAAAATATAGCTAATATATAATAGAAAAAGGAGATAAAAAAATAATATGAGGTGGAGAGATGAATAAGACTAGTTTAAAACTTTTTGCAATAGAAGCCAGAAATGAATTAATGGAAAAATGAGAACAAGGCTTGATATTCTTGGAATAACTAAAAAGGGAATAGAAAAAGCTAAAGTTGTAGGAAGAGAAGTAGAAATAAATGGCTCTCTTTACCCTAAGGAAAGTTACAATAGTTTAGTAAGAAAAATATAAACAAATAGGCTATGAAGAACTTGTTGAAGAAAGCGCATATACTTGGTTTAACAGACTAACAGCTCTAGCATTTATGGAAGCAAATGAATATATAGATGAAAAAAATGATATTCAATAATGGTCTTAAAAAAATGAGCCTGGAATAATTGATAACTATTATGACTTTGAATTCTTTAAAGAAATTTAGATAGTGATTTACAAAAAGAACTACATAATTTAAGAGATGAAAATACAGCAAATTCAATAGAAAAACTGTATTCTATTTTTAGTTGAAGAGAAATGTGAAGAATTATCAGCTATTATGCCATTTATGTTTAAGAAAAAAAGGAACTTACTCAGATATCCTATTTCCAACAGGTTTATTAATGGAAAAATTCACTATTAGTAAGACTTAGAGAAGAGATAGGAAAAAGAAGCTCCAATAGAACTAATAGGTTGGCTTTTATCAATACTACAATTCAGAAAAAAAGAGAAGTTGTATACGATGGTAGTATGAAAAAAAGAAAAAAATAAATAGAGAATACATAGCTCCAGCAACTCAATTATTTACCCCAGATTGGATAGTAAAATATATGGTAGAAAAACTCATTAGGAAAAACTCGCTCTAGAGTCAACTGGAATAAATGAAAGCCTAAAGACTAATTGGAAATACTATATAGAATCAGAATTAGATGAAAGTTCAGAAAAAATAAAGATAGAAGATGTAAAGATATTGGATCCAGCAATGGGTAGTGGACATATCTTAGTTTATGCTTTTGACTTATTATTTGAAATGTATGAAAATCTTGGTTGGAGTACAAAAAGATAGTGTGCTATCAATATTAAAAAAATAATCTATATGGTTTAGAAATAGATGAAAGAGCAGGACAATTAGCATCATTTGCGCTTATGATGAAAGCAAGAGAAAAATTCACAAGATTATTCTCAGTATTGAAAAAGAGAAGAAACTTTTAAATTGAATACCTTAATAATTGAGGAAAGTAATAACCTATCTGAAAAAAATTAGAAATAAGGTAAAAAGATAATAACTTAAATAATCTTAGTAAAATAATAGAAGACTTCGAAGATGCAAAAGAATATGGAAGTATCTTAAAATTAGAAACTATAAATAAAGAAACATTAGAAAAAGAATTTAATCTATTAAAAGAAAGCTTAAATAATAATGAACAAGGAACATTGATATTTAATGAAGATGAGTTAAATATCAGTATAGAAGAGGATTTAGAACTTATTGAAAGCTTTAATAGCGCAACATACAGCACTAACAAATAAATATGAAGTAGTAGTAACTAATCCTCCATATATGGGAAATAGTAGAATGAATACTGTTTTAAAAATATATAGAAACAAATTATTCTGATGTAAAGAATGATTTATTTGCAGTATTTATAAAAAAAGTTATAAGTTTTAATAAAAAGAATGGACTTATTGGTCTTGTATCACCATATGTATGGTGGTTTATAAAAATCATATGAAGAGTTAAGAAACTATATTTTAAATAATTTAACTTTCTATAATTTAATTCAATTAGAATATAATGCTTTTTGAGGGGCTACAATTCCAGTTGGAACATTTGTATTAAAAAAATAAAAATAATTCCAAATTATGAAATGATTGGAATAAAGTTATCTGACTTTTAAAGGAATTGAAAAATCAACCAATAAAAACTTTAGAAGCTATTAAAAACCCAAACTGTAATTGGAGATTTCAAGCTAAACAAAAAAAGATTTTTGAAAAAAATACTAGGAAGCCCAATAGCTTATTGGGTTAGTGATAAAATAAGAGAAATATTTGAAAAAAATCAAAAGTTAGGTGAAGTTGGAGAAGCAAAAAGTTGGGTTACAAACAGCTGATAATAATAGATTTTTAAGATTATGGAATGAAGTAAGTTTTACTAAAATTGGATATAATATGGCAAATTCACAAGAAGCCTTAGAAAGTAAAAAGAAATGGTTTCCATATAATAAAGGTGGAGAAGTTAGAAAATGGTATGGTAATCAAGAATATTTAGTAAATTGGGAAAAATGATGGCTATGAGATTAAAAAAATTTCTATGATGAAAAAGGAAAATTAAGATCAAGACCTCAAAAATACAGAATATTATTTTAAAGAATCAATTTCTTGGGGGCTTATTACATCAGCAGGATCTTCATTTAGATATTTTTCCAAAAAGGATTTATCTATGATGTTGCTGGAATGAGTTATTTTCTAGAAAAAAATCAGTTTAATTATTTAGAATTTTAAATACAAAAAGTTTATAGTGATTTGACTAAAATTATAAATCCTACTATAAATTTACAAATTGGAGATGTTTTTAGCTTTACCTGCAACTGAAATAAAAAAATGAAAAAAATTTAATAAGTTAGTTCAACAAAAATATCTCTATCTCAAAAGAAGAATGGGATTCAAGAGAAACTTCTTGGGATTTTTGAAAAATTATCTTTAGTTGATGGAAAAGATTTAAGAACTGCTTTTGAAAATTATTGTTCTCATTGGAGAGATAATTTTGTTCAACTTCATAAAAAATGAAGAAGAATTAAATAGACTCTTTATAGAAATTTATGAATTGCAAGATGAAATGGATGAAAAAGTTTCTTTTGATGATATTACTATTTTAAAGAAAGAAGCTAAAAATTGTTGAAATTGATAATAGTAAAAGCTAGAGAATTTTTCTAGTGAGTCAGAAAGATATCTATATGATAGAGGAGTTAGTTTAGAATTTAATAAAGATGAACTTGTAAAACAATTCTTATCTTATGCTATTGGTTGTATTATGGGAAGATATTCAACAAATAGGCCAGGTCTTATTATGGCAAATAGTGATGATGTATTAGAATTATCTTCAAATAAATTCCTTGTTAAAGATACTAATGGAGAGCTAAGACAAGAAGTTAAAACTGAATTTCTTCCTGATGAATTTGGAATTCTACCAATAACAGCTGAAAAAGATTTCTCAAATGATATAGTTGAAAGAGTAAAAGAATTTGTAAAAATTTGTCTATGGTGAGGAGAGCTTTAAAAGATAATCTTAATTTTATAGCAGAAGCTTTAGGAAATAAAGATAATAGAAATCCTGAAGAGATCATTAGAGCATACTTTTATTAAAGATTTCTATGCAGATCATTTACAAAGATATCAAAAAGAGACCTATCTATTGGTTGATGAATAGTGGAAAGAAAAAAATGCTTTCTCTTGTCTATTCTATATGCATAGATATGAGCCTTTAACAGTTGCAAGAGTGAGAGCAGATTATTTGATTCACTATCAAGAAATGCTTGAAAACAAAAAGAAAATTTATAGAAAGACAGTTATATGCTGAAGACATAACTGCAAAAGAAAAGAAAAAAATGTTGAAAAAAAGAATTAAAAGATCTTGATGTTTTACTAAAAGAATTAAGAGAATATGCTAATGAAGTAAAAGCATATTGCTGAACAAAAAGATCCCATTAGATTTAGATGATGGGGTCAATGTCAACTATGAAAGATTAGGGGCTATTCTTAAAAAGAGATAATATTATTGAGCTATTGCAAATAATTTGTGATAGCTCTTTTTGATATAAAAAAATAATACTGATGAAATTTCTCCCACCAGTATTATTTGACAAATTTTTAATATTTTATAAGAAGTTTGTTAATATTCCAGCAAATACAACTGAACCTAGAGTTACAGTAGTAAATCCTCCAACTAACATAGTTGGAACCATTATATTAGTTAAGAAATCTTTTTCTTCTTCTGTTTTTAGCCAATACGTTTATAGCTTCATTAGTTAATAAGAAGTTTACTGGGAAACCCTATTAAACAGTTTAGAGCTATAGCAAAAGACATTTGCCATGTAAGTTTTAATAGTTTTTCCAACAATTATTCCTCCTATAGCCATTCCTACAATTCCTAAGAATAGTGAACCACTCCCATTTATAGAAGTTGGAGCTTCTTGGGAAGTATGTGCTTTTGTTAGCCACATATATTTACTAAGCTCTTCGGGTAGTCCCCTACCCTGATATTTTTTTCTAACTTACTTTTTCTTCTTTTAATATTTCTAAACCTTTTCTTAATATATTTATACTTGCATTGTAATCTCTATCTATTTCTAGTCCACAACATTCACAATGATATATTCTTTCTGATAATGTTAGTGTTTCCTTTTATATTACTACAACTTGAACAAGTCTTACTACTTGGATAAAATGTAGGTACCTTTTATAATTTTTCTTCTATACCAATTTGCTTTTATATTCTAGTTGTCTTACAAATTCACTCCAACTTACATCTGATATACTTTTTGCTAATTTGTGATTTTTTTAACATTCCCTTTATATTTAAGTCTTCTATACAGATTATATCGTGGTTATTGATAATTTTTGTACTCAACTTATTTATAAAGTCTTTTCTTTTTATTTCTAATTTTATTATGTATCTTTGCTACTTTTTTTCTTTTTGCTTTTTGATAATTCTTACTATCTGATAGTTTTTATCGCTATCTTTAGCAAGTTTACATCTCTTTGATAGTTTTCTTTGTTCTCTTTTCAGTTTTTTTCTCATATTCTTTTTGATAGCTTTTAAATTTTCTACTTTTGTGCAATTACTCATTGTTGCAAAATTCTTTTTATTCCTAAATCTATTCCAATATTTTTTTATTAGTTTTTGCTAATTCTTCTATTTCTTCTTCACATAATATTGAAACAAAAATAATGTTCAAGACTATTTTTACTTATTGTTGCTGATTTAATTATACCTTTTATTTTTTTCTATGTAATTTGATTTTAACTAGCGATTTTAGTTTTGGAAGTTTTATGTAGCTGTCTTTAATATATATTGTGTTCTGATTATTTGTAGTATAACTTTGGACTGGATTAGATTTACATTTATATTTTGGAAAACCAAAATCTTTATTTTTAAGAAAAATTTTTAAAAGCTTTTTTTCTAAATTTAATTGTGCATTAGCAAGAGCTAAAGCTATCTACTTCTTTTTAAATAAGGATATTCTTCTTTATACTTAGCAGGAGTAGGATATTCAGTTTTAATTCCTGTTGATTTATATTCTTCATAACCTTTCTTTCTATCATCTAACATAAGGTTATATACTTTTTCTAACACAACCAAAGTTTTTTTAAGAAAAAAATTATTTGTTCTAAGGTAGGATATATCCTGAATTTATATGCTTTTTTTAACTATCTTCATTTTCTCCTCCTTGTCCTTGAATATATTTTTTTAATAACTTCTATACTTACTCCACTAATGCTCAATACTAAAAAATTTCTACTCCAAAAATATTCTTTCCATAACTTAGATTTAATAATAGAAATTTCTTTTTCTTATTATCTTTAGCTGATTTAATTGTATCATATTTTTAATAAAATTTCAAGAAAAATAAAAAGCAATTCATCTCCCACTTATAGAAGTATGGGACTTCTTGCTAGATACTGTTAAAACAACTAGAGGTACGATTAAAGCTAATATTTCTTCCATTGAACTATTTACTAGTCCACCCATAACTCCAACTACAGATGCTACAACGAAGAAACCAAAACAGTTAGCTTTTTGTAATGATTTTCTTTCTAATAATCCTATTTCTCCAGCTACGATACCGAATAATAATGCAAATATTGTAGGAGAAATTTTTAAAGTCTACTCCAAATCCATTGAAGATTGTTTTTTTGAAAGCATTGAACATAGAATAGCTATCATTCCAACAAGACCTAAAAAGGAATAAATAAGTAGATGTATCCATATATTTTTTTCAGGAATAGGTGGGATAAGTCTCTTTTTATTTTCTTCTTCTGTAGCTGAAACAGCTTTTAAGTTCACCTTTTTCTGAATAAATCCAATCTTCTTAAAGTTTCAGATCTTAATAATCCTGGTAAGATGAAGTAAACTGGAAATTCTTGTAAAAGCTAGTAAAAGTAAAGCTATTGTTGATAAATGAGGTAAACCTTTTTGCAAGAGATGTCTTAGACATTTCAAATGCAGCAACGAAACCTCCAGCTATTGGTGGTACAGCAACAACTGCTGTTTGCCAATCATATATCATGCTTCCTATTGGAAGGATAACAGCTGCTATACCTACTATTGCTCCAATTCCTATTAAAACAGTTTTCCATTCTTTCTTTAAAGAATCTAAACTTAATGAACTTCCCATATTAACAACTATAACTACCATGATAACTTCTGTCATTGCTTCAGAGAATCCACCTAAATCAATGATTTCTTTTTGGTAAAATTCCTCCCCATACTCCAGATAGTAGTAGAATTAAGAAAATTAAGATTGAAGGGACGATAGCTCTCGTTTTAACCGAGATGAACTCCCTAAGGCTAAAAATGCCATTAAGATAAAAAAACGCCATTGCTGGATGCATAGAAACTCCTCCTTCTATTTTAAATTATTTTATTATTAATCTAAGTTTTCAAGAATATGAGTTAAAAACTTGTAAACTTTTTCAGTTGAAGATACACTTAATCTTTCATTAGGTGAATGTAAATCCCAAGCATTAGGACATATTGATATAGCGTCCATATCTCCTTGAATTTTATCTACAAAACATCCACATTCTAACCCAGCATGAACTGCAAGAGTTTTGATTTCTTCACCAAATAGTTCAGAATAAATTTTGTTAGCAGTATCTCTAAGACTTGAATGAGGTTTGTAAACCCAACTTGGATATGCTGAGAAACCTCTAAGCTCTCCACCCTAAAGTATTTTTCCGATTAAAGCTATCTTGTTATATAGATAATCTCTATTCTTTTCAAAAGTTGCTCTTATTTCTGTAACTAAGTAAACATAGTCATCTTTTACATATACTTCACCTAAATTAGATGAACTTTCAACCACATTTAAACTTCCTATCATGCTAGATACACCATTAGGAGATAAAATTATAGCATCTATAATCTTATCAACTGTGTTCTTAGAAAGTAATTTATCAGCCAAATTATCTTCTGAAACTTCAATTTTTAAATCTACAGCAGTTTCTTCATAGATTTTTAGCTTCGTATTCAAAAATGTTTTGCTATATCTTTTTAAAAGTATCTGCATCTTTTTCTTCTAAAGCTAATGTAACATGAGCTTCCCTTGGAATAGCAAGTCTAAAAGTTTCCACCTTTTATCTCAGAGATTAAGAAATTAACTTTTTCTCTTAAAAAGATTTAAAAGATTAGCTAGTAAGACATTTGCATTTGCTCTACCTTTATGTATGTCTTCTCCTGAGTGCCCACCTCTTAAACCTGTAATTTTTTTATTTTATATCCTTTGTAGTTGTCTGCTTTTATTTGTGTATTCAACAGGAAATCTTAAATCTACTCCTATTCCACCACAGCTACCTGCTATTATTTCAGTATCAACAACATGGTCTATGTTTATAACTCTATTTGTATTAAACCAAGATTTATCAACACTTAATGCTCCACTCATATCTTCTTCTTCACAAGTAGTTAGTATTACTTCAACAGGAGGATGTTTTAAATTCTTATCTTCTAGTACAGCCATAGCCATAGCCACTCCTATACCATCATCTCCACCTAATGTAGTTCTATTTCCAGTAGATAAAATATCTCCTTCTAATACAAGTTTTATAGGGTCTTTTCTGAAGTTATGCTCAACTTCAGGTCTTTTTTCACAAACCATATCTATATGAGCTTGTATGATAATAGGCTTTTTATTTTCGTATCCCAAAGTTGCTGGTTTCTTTATTAAAAGGTTGTATTTTCATCTTGATAAACTTCTAACCCTAAAACTTTAGCCCAATTTAATATAAAGTCACTTATTTCTTTTTCAAAAAAATGTCTGCCTTGGAATTTTAGATATTTCTAAAAAAATGATAAAAAAACTCTATGTTCTCTTAAATCTTCAACACATTTTATACGCCATTTTTCCTCCTTTTGAGATTTTAAATATATGTTATCTCTTTCTTAATAAAAAAATTAAAAAAATTTTTAAAAAAATTTATTTTTATGTTCATCCAAGGAAATTTTTGTCTCGTTGTTGTAAAATATTCTCTAGGTAACTTTGGTGAACTCTAACTATTGTTTCCATTATATAAGGAGCTTCCTCCTCTGAAATACTACCTTTCTTTTTATCATCTGTTTCATTACAGGAATATCTCTATTGTGTATATTTGCTTCTATCAACACAGACTTTGTTATATCAGACTGACCTGTTATATCATCAGGGAAAAATTTCATAGTATTTTTTTATTATCTTTTTCAAGTTTATAGCTGTATTTTTCCGAAAGAATAGAGTATGAAAAAAATTTCAGGTTTTTTTCAAATGAATGGTGAACAAAAGACCTTGTAGATCGTTTCATACATCTCTATAGCTTTCATATCAGGGATTTATTTCACTTCTTAAATCTTTTAAATAGATTTTTAAATAATCCACTGAACTATATAGAATAAGCTCTTCTAAATCTTCAAAAATAATTGTAAATAGTCGCTGTATTGTAACCAGCTTTTTTTCAGCTATTTTTTTAATTGATAAATTTTCAATACCTTCATTTAAAAATTAACTCTTGAGTTGCTTCGATAAAATACATCATAACTCTTTTTCTTAATATCTAGTTTATCCATATATGCCCTCTTATTTAACTATAAATAATCTATATACAAAAATTTATTTTTATTATTTTTATAATGCGATTATAAAAATAACTGCGATTATTTGTAAAATAATTTTTACTAGAATTTCTCTTTTTACTTATATTTTTTTCCTTTTTTTGAATAAAACATATATTAATGGAATATAGAAAAAAATAAAAAAGGATTAAATTCCATTCAATACAGAATTCAATCCTTGTTCTAAATATATTTAATTTTTAATTTATATAATTGAAATTTCCAAAAATATCAGATTTAATAATATTTTCATTGGATAAAAAAATTTAACATTTCATCTACATCTTTTTATTGTATTTTTTTCTTTTTTTCTATTATTCCATGAGATAACTTTATCAAATAATTCAGTAGAGGAAAATGAGTGATTATTTTCATTTCTTAATAAATAAAGAATAGTTCCTAATAATTCTATTTTATCTCTATTATTTTCAATGTCATTTTTATTTAAAGAAAGATATTTTTGCATATCTAAAAATAATTTTATACCCTTTTCAATATATTTTTTTCATCTTTTTAAGTTCTCACTTGTATTTTGTTTTAGCATTTCTTCTTTTATTGTTAGTAAAGAAAAATTTTCTAATTTTTTTGAGTAATCCTTAACTTCATTGTATTTTTAATGAAAGTAGCTTAGAAAAAGTCCTTTTAAATCTTTATTAAATTGAAAAATAATTATCTTTGTCAGCTAAAAAATTAATTTTTTTGAAAAAAATACATCATTAATTAAAGATTTATCTATTCCATTATTACTTGCAGTTAAAAGAGTATGTACAATATAATAGTGAGCTTTATTTAGTTTAACAATATCAGATGTGGGAGCATAAACCATAACTTCTATATTATTCAATTCATTTTCAAAAATCTTTTTATTTTTAATACAATATCCCAATCTAACTTTCCATTTCCAGCTCCAATAGGAGGAATAGCTATTGATTTTATATTAAGTTTTTTTCTATTAATATTTTTTTAGTTGTTTGAGACCCTCATCAATATATTCTGGTTTTTGTATTTTCTCCAACTTCTTTTTGGTAGGAAAAATTAATAACAATTTTATTATCTTCTTCTATCCAAACTAATTCCGTTCCAATATCAAATGAATTATTTGAACATTTTTCTAAATAAAGTTTATAATTATTAGAAATTTTTCTTAAATTGAAAAAGCTAAACCTTTTTCCCATAATTCCTTGTGTATTTACAGGATTAACTAGTGCCTCAGCATTACTTTCTAAGATATTTCCTGTTACAAAAAGTTAACATAAAAATCACCTCCTAAAAAGAAATTAGGTCTTATAAGAATTTTAATATTGCTATATTTATTTTGATATTTCTCTATGATTTCTTTTTACTTTCTTAAAAACTTTCCTCAGAATATACAATGATACTCCAATCATCATCTAAAAAATAGCGTTTTTAAGATTAGAACTTCAGACATTCTAAATTCTTTTACCTGTTGTATATTGTAATCAAAAATTATATTCCTTTTGTAATGTTTCTATTTCAAGCTTAAAAACTATTTAAAAAGTCTTCTAAATTATTATATTTTTACATAACTAGAAAGAGAGTGATAAAGAAAATATTTCATCAAATATTTTTAGAAGCTTTTTCAGGATTTATATATAAAAATATCATATTATCATAACCATGTTTATTGCAAATAACATAATTATATGGTATTCTATGAGAATTTTTGAATCCAATCACTATGAAATGGAATATAATTATTTAAGATACCTCTTTTTGGATTATATCTGGATCAGCAGTATCTTCAAAAATCAATGTCAGTATTACTTAGAAGTTCATTTCTAGATTTTTAAACCATTTTTTTAATATACTTTCTAAATTATCTATATGTGTTATATGATGCAAAAAGATCAACTCCCTCATAATAAATCTTTTTAACTTTAGTTATCGACAATTTGTCGACAACTAACTTTATATATGTATATTATAATATATACGTATTATAACACAAAATTAGATAAAAATATAGAATAAAAATGAAAAAAAGAAGCTAATATTTTTAAATCTTTTCAACAACTTTTTACTCTTGTTCATTTATTATCTCCTCAATAGAACTATATTGTTTTTGCTGAAATAAGTTTAAAAATTCATCTTCACAACCTAAAAACAATAGCAATTTTTATAAGAGAAAAAGAGAAATTTCTCAGTATTTTCAAAAACGTTTTATTGAACCAAAAACTCACCCCTGACTTTTTTTGAAAAATTCTTCCTGTGTTAATTTTAATTCTTTTCTTCTTTTTCTGATATTTTTGCTATTTCTAATTGTATTTCTTTTGGTGTCTTCATATTTAAAAAAATTTATATTCATATATAATATATTATCTAAAATATATAAAAAGTCAATATTTAGATAATATATTATCTAAATATTAAAGTAAGAATGTTACAATAATAATAAACCTATAAAACAAATATCCTATAACTGCTGAAATATATTGTAGATAATAAATGATAATAGAAACCGAAACTATCGCAAAAATTTTCATCTAGCATTTTTTTCCAACCTCTAAACTTAAATTTTTATTTTATGGATAAAAATGTAAAGAAGATTTCAATTAGTAGAAAAAGTCGATACTAATATTATTTTTCGTTGAATAGAAGAATAGAGGTTCTTTACAGATGTAGAAAGTCAATATTATCAAGTTAGCTAAAGGAAAAATACTTCTTCAATTTATATTTTTGTTATATCTTTGAATTTGAAGAAATCTTTAGCTAATAGAAGAATATTATAGAAAATTAATAGAATAGCATAAAAATACTTCTATATAGATAAAAATATTTGAAAAAAATTCCTATACTTAATGTTAATTTGTCATTTAAAAATACATAAATATTAGTTAATATCATTATGATTGCAGCTACGATAGCTGTTTCATTATGAGGATTGTAATATCTTTTAGTCATAGATAAGCACTCCCTTTTTCAATTATATCTTTGTCAGAAGTTTTTATAGACCTCATTAGTATTTTTTTATCGATAAAAGTATAGCTTCTTACATTTTTGCAAAGTAAGAGCAGCAGTAAAGATAAAAAGAAAAAAATTAAAAGAAACATCATACTTTTTACTTTTTATTATTTTCATAAAATATTCTCCTTAATTTATTATAAAAAAGCAGGTTGTAACGGCAATTACAACCCACATAAAAGCAAAAATCATTATATTTTTTTAATTTCAATATTAAAAATTGAAATTAAAAAACAATATAAACACTTTTTAGATAGAAGTACTATCAGGAAAAATACAACTATCAAAAATAAATGGCAAAAATCTTTTTCGGCATTCTTTTCACCTCCATTTAAAAAAAGGTTAAAGAGATGTCTACTGGGATTACAGTTAATATTATAACATAGTTATTGACTTTTTAAGGTTAAAAGTTATAATTAAACTAGATATAGAAGTATATCATAGATGGCAAAAGAAAAAAATCAGATTACAAAAACACCATTAACGGCAATTAATGGTGTTTTTTACTTTTTATTTCGCTTATTTTAAAATGTCTTCAGGGATCTTTTTTTATCTCTGAACATCTTATCAGCAAGATAAATAAATGGTGTGTCACAGATAGCAACTATAAATTTAATTATATATGTTGATAAGAAAATATTAACCATAACATCTATTGGATATACTCCATAGAAAGCGATAGTTGTAAATACTAAGTTATCTATAAGTTGACTTAGCATTGTACTTCCATTGTTTCTAAGCCAAATAAATTTTTTTAGCAGGAAAATTTCTCTATTTTTTTCATATAGCCAAACATCGTGGAATTGAGAAATTAAATATGCAATAAGTGAAGCTATAGCTAATCTTGGTAATAATGAGAATATACTTTTTACACTTTCAAATATAGCTAAACCTTCAGGAACATCAAGAGGTTTAAAAGTGTATAGCACATTGCATTATTAAAGTTGTTGCAACAAGTGAGAAAAAAATCCAATTTTTACAGCTGTATTTGCAGCTTTTCTTACTATAGTTTTCACTTAAAAATATCAGTGATTAAGAAACCTCCAGCATATAGGATATTTCCAAGAGTTGCCTCCATACCAAAAAAAGATTAACCAAGATAACAACTTGTATATTTGCTAAAATTGTTGAGATAGGCACCCAGATATAAAGTCCTATTTTACCAAACTTTCTATAAGCAAAAAGTATACAAGAAAAATTAATTACTAACATTAAAAACCAAAGAAAAATATTGTGCATCATTGTTCGTAAACCCCCAGATCTTTTATTATCTATTAAAATTTCAACTCTATCATTATCAAAAAGATGTTTCATATCTTGTACAAAACCATTTAACAAGCTCATCATCTCTTTTACCACAGTTCCATTGTCTCACAAAAAAACATTTATTGTTATAGCTTTAAAAGTATTTTTAAACCCATTTCAATATCGTTTTTTTATCATTTCTTTTGTCTGTCCTTGAGTTGCAATTAAAAGACAGACTGAATATATTTTTCTCAGATAATTCTTTTATTTTCTTTTCATCTAAGAGAATATTTTTCTTGTAAACATTTCTTCTAAAAATCATTGTCAAAACTTTCTATTCCTGTTCTAAACCCTAATTTCAACTTTTTTTCTTTTCATTGAAATAGATAATGATTTCATCTAAACGAGAAAGATAAGAATAGAAAAATCTCAAAATACAAGATTTTAATATCTTTTTCATAAACGATTTCTCTAATTTTTTTCTAAAGTTTTCTTAGGGATTTCAAACACAGAACCAGAATTTATAACTTCAAAACTCCAAATTCTCCAGTTATTTCCTTTAAAACTTCCAAATTAACTTCATTAATTTCTTCCTCATTGTTTGAGTTATCTTCTATGTAGTTACAGAAACTACATTTTCCATAAGCACAAGGAAAAGATTTTAAGAGCACTATCTCTCTTTGAAATTTTCCTTCTACCTTACTATACCTTATACCCATTTTCCTCCTCTATAATTTTTATTGCTTAATGAAAAAAATAAAAAATAGTTCGTTACTGAGTAAATTTCCCAACTCACTTATTTTTAGTGTTAAATTAAGAGATGAGATTACTGCGACGTCCATTATTGTTGAGGGAGCCTTTGTGAGCTCCCGAGACACTAATGGCAGGCAAGTAATCGAATATCTTAAAAATTTAAAGCAATAAAAAAAGGGACTTGCACCCCAAGTCTAGTTTTTTTTAAGATGGTTTTGCTAGTACATCTGCATATTTAATTTTATAAATGCTAAAAGTAACTGTCTCTGACTGAGACTGAATTTTTAATCTAAGTGCTAATCGTTCGCTAAAAAAAGCAAAACTTGCTGATAAATCAGCTTCAAACACTTGCTTTTTGCCACTCACTAACATAGCACTTAACAATAAAAATTCGTCATTCGTCTTCGCCAGTTATCTTTTTATATGCTTATTTTCTTTAATGTTAAAAATTTCTTTAATAATTCTCTGTATTGCTTTTGTTAAAGTTTTAACAGTGAATTTTTCTAATAAATTGATACCAGAAGAATTGCATTTTTTTCCATTCCTCTTACAGAATCTTGTAGCATTCTCTTAACGAAGTCTTGTTCTTCATAACTCATTTTTAATTTCAGTACTTTCCTTTTTAGAAGCAATATCAGTAATATAATTTAGAAAATTATATACTCCCTGCATATTGACTGTTAGAAGCTGTATCAGAAAAATTGTTTCTTAGCCTCATTAATGAATCTAACAAGAAGTTTTTTTATCGTTTTTTTATCTAATTGTATTGTATATTTTCTTTTACCTTTTCCTATTTTTTTGAATAGAGTTCATCATTCCCATCATAGAAGACATATTATTCATTTCCATAGGACTTAAGGCAGTTGGATTAACTCTTGTACCCTTCATTTTATCACCTCACTCTCCCTATTATTTTTTTGTAATTTCATCTGTAGATATTGCACCATTTCTAAGTATTTTAGGAACATCAGAAGTCAGGTCAATTATAGTTGAGGCTTCACCGAGTTTACATTCGCCACCATCCACTAAAAATATCAACTCTTGATTTTATAGCTTCTGACAATTCATTATATGATTTAGGAGTGGCCTCCCCTGAGATATTAGCACTGGTTGTGGCTAAAATACCACCAGCTAAATCAATAATTTTAATAGCTAAATCTAAGTTAGGAATTCTCACACCTATGGTGTCTCCACCAGAGACCATAATGCTTGGAATATGCTTTTTTTCTTTTTAAGTATAACAGTCAAAGCACCTGGCCAAAAAAAGCATGAGCTAACTTTTCTAAGACTTCTATTTTTCATCAGAGATAGTAGCAACTTCTTCAACTTTATCAACAGAACTTAAAAAGTGCAATAAGAGGAGAAGTAAAACTCCTACTCTTTGCAAGATATATATTATTAATACTTTGTTCATTAGTAACAATAGAAGCTAGACCATAGACAGTATCAGTTGGATAGATAATAAGTGAACCTTTTTTTAATTCACTCGCTAGTTCAGTCCACTTATCATCACTAATATCAGATATATTATTTATCTTAAGATATTTTTTTCCATTATTCAAATAATTCTGAAAACTGATTTATTATTAGTTATTCTGTCTATTGCAGATGCAAATACAGAGTCCACTGATATTATTTTAACTTTGTCTATTTTTCTTTCTTTCAGGTAATGCTATTGAGTCTGTTACAACTACTTCTTTTTAAAGCAGATTTTTTTCTAGTCTTTCTATTGCTGGATCAGAGAAAACAGCATGAGAACAACAAGCATAAACTTCTTTTAGCTCCTCTTGCAGCGATTGCATCAGCACCATTAGTTATAGTCCCTGCTGTATCTATCATGTCATCTATAAATATAGCTATTTTTTTCCTTCAACTTCTCCAATTAGGTTCATAACTTCAGCAATATTAGGTTTTAGGTCTTCTTTTTGTCAATGATAGCTATTTTTACAATCTAATTTTTTTCAGCTAATTTTTCTAGCTCTTTTAACTCCACCAACATCTGGAGAAACAACAACTATATCATCTCCGTAGAATCCTTTTTTTCTTTAAAAGTATTTTGCCATTAATGGTAATCCTTGCATATGATCAACAGGGATATCAAAGAATCCTTGAATTTGATCAGCATGTAAATCCATTGTTATAACTCTATTAACACCAGCTGTTGTTAATAAGTTAGCAACAAGTTTCGATGTGATTGGTTCTCTTGGTTTAGACTTTCTATCTTGTCTAGCATAACCATAGTAAGGAATAATAACATTTATTGTCTTAGCTGAGGCTCTTCTTAGTGCATCAACAAATATTAAAAGTTCCATAAGATTTTCATTTACAGGTTCTGAAGTAGATTGAACAACAAAGACATCTCTACCTCTTACAGTTTCTTCAATTTCAATATAGACTTCTCCATCTTTAAATCTTTGAATTTCTGCCTTTCCTAGTTGTAAACCTATTTTTTTTCAGCAATTTTACTTTGCCAACTCCACATTTGAACTTCCAGAGAAAATTTTAACGTTATTAAAATTTATCATCTTATTTTTTTCCACCCTTCCTTTATTATTTGTTTACTTCTTTCAACACTAAGTGAGTCGCTTGGAACATCCTTAGTTATAACCGAACCAGCACCGATAAGGGAATTATCCCCAATACTTACAGGAGCAACAAGCATAGTGTCACTTCCTATAAAAACTTCTTTACCAATTTCTGTTTTAAATTTATTTTTACCATCATAGTTACAAGTTATAGTTCCTGCACCTATGTTAGTTTTTTTCACCAACATGAGCATCTCCTAAGTATGTTAAATGCCCAGCTTTTACGCCTTTTTCAAGGGTAGATTTCTTAGTTTCAACAAAGTTACCTATATGAACATTTTCTTTTAAATGAGATTTAGGTCTTAAATGTGCATAAGGTCCAATAGTTACTCCGTTTTCAACTATACTTTCTTCAATGACAGAGCTTTCTATTCTAACATTATCAAATACTTTACTATCTATAATTCTAGTACCTGATAATATTTCACAGTTTTCACCGATTTCTGTATTTCCTTGTAAAGTAACATTAGGGTAGATAGTAGTATCTCTACCTATTTTTACTTCATCTTCTATATATGTATTAGCAGGGTCTATTAAGATAACCCCTTCTTCCATAAGAGCAGTATTTTTTTCTTTCTCTTAGTACTTTTTGAAACAAGTGCTAACTCAACTTTTGAGTTTACTCCTTGAATTTCCATACTATCTTCTAAAGAATATGAAATAACTTTCTTATTATCATTTGATAGAATTTCTATAACATCAGTTATATAATATTCACCTTTTTTTCATTGTTATTATTGATTTGAGCTAAAGGCCTTAACTAAGTCTTGTGACTTAAAAGATGTAGACACCAGCATTGATTTCTTTTTATCTTTTTTTTGTTCTTCATTAGCTTCTTTTTCTTCAACAATCTTTAAAACTTTGTTTCCATCTTTTAAAACTCTTCCATAACTGAAAGGATTTTCAAAGACAGCCGATAAAAATTATAGCATCAGCATTTTTCTTTTTGTATTCGTTGTAGAAATCTATTAAAGTTTCCTTTTCTAATTAAAGGGATATCTCCATTAATTATAAGAACATCACCTTGATAGTTTTCTAGTTTAGGCACAGCTTGTTTAACAGCATGACCTGTTCCTAATTGTTCTTCTTGTACAACATAACTCACATCAGGTCCTAAAACTTCTAAAACCTTTTTCTTTCTTATGCCCTAGTATTAATACATTTTCTTCTGTATTAAGAGCATTTAGAGCATCTATGATTCTGATAATCATAGGTTTAGAATGAGCAAGATGAACAACTTTAGGTAAGTCAGATTTCATTCTTGTACCCTTTTCCAGCAGCCATAATAATCGCTTTCATTTTTATCCTCCATTAATATTAATTAGATTTTTTTAGATTTTCATAAGCTTCGTTTATTTCTTTCATTTTATCTTCATGGAATTTCTTTTTCACTATCAGATGCATTTACAAACTTATCTGGGTGATGTTCTTTTGCAAGTTGACGATAAGCCTTTTTAATCTCTTCTTGACTTGCTCCATCTTTAAGTCCCAAAATACGATAATATCTACTTCTGTTACTTGTATAAGTACCTGTTCTTTGATAACTGCCACCTTGTCTATAGCCACCAGAAGAGTTGCCATAAGTGTTACCACCATAGGTAGTACCACCATAAGTACCGCCAAAGCTACCACCAAAGGCATTTCTAAAAAACTCTTCAAACTCTTCTTGAGTGAAAGTACCACTAGATCTTGTATTATTATAAGTTCCATTTTGACCAAAATCACGACCAAAGATATTTCTAAAAAATTCTTCAGCTTCTTCTCTAGTACGGAAGTTTCCATAATATCTTGTTTCATTATAAGTATTATTTCCTCTTGTTCCATTTGAATTATTATTGCTAGTATTATTTCTATACCCACCAAAGAAATCATCATTCTGAGTTCTAGTTCTTCTGTAAGTATTAGAAGATGTACCAGCTTTTTTTCAATAACTTAAATATAAGGAAAAAGATAAGAAATACTATAAATAATATAAATATAAAAAAATATTTAAAAAAATATCCCAGCCAAAAAATAAACAAAAATTTCTATAATAGCTAATGGTATGATTGCCTTAGAAGCTTTCTCTATTCCAAGAGTTAGAACTAATATGAAGAACATTACCACTAAAGGTAATAATATAGCTTCCATTAAATCACCTCTTTATTTATAATACTACTACTACTAGCAATTATACCATATATAGTCTTTATTTTACAAAGTTTTTTTAATAGAAAAAAATAATTTTACTTTTAAAATTAGATAAAAAAATATAATGTTTAATTTTAGTTTTTTTAATAAAAAAATAATTGACAAATAGAATTTTGATAATATATAATTAATATCATGCTGCTTCATTTTGTGTGAGCTAAAAAAATAGATCAGGAAACAATTTGAGTCCCAGCAAAACCACAGGGGAGAGGTTCTGTGTTTTTGTGCGGACTTTTTTTCTTATAAGGAGGTTGAGAAAATGAAAATTACAAAAGTAAAATTAGGAATCATTTCAGTTCCTTTTAAGAGTACCATTTAAAACAGCTTTACGTACTGTAAATAGTGTTGAAGATGTTATTGTGGAAATTCATACAGATACAGGGAATATAGGTTATGGTGAAGCACCTCCAACAGGAGCAATAACTGGAGATACTACAGGAGTAATAATAGGAGCTTTAAAAAGATCATATTATAAAAAAACTATAGTTAGTAGAGATGTTGATGATTTTGAAAAATCTTATGAAAGATTTAAATTCTTGTATAGTAAAAAAATACTAGTGCTAAGGCAGCAGTGGATATAGCACTTTGGGACTTATATGGACAACTTCATAAAAATTCCTGTACATAAGTTGCTAGGTGGAAGTCGTAAAAAAATTAATAACAGATATAACTATCAGTGTTAATCCTCCTGAAGAAATGGCAAGAGATGCAATAAATGCTATAAAAAAAGAGGATATGATACATTAAAAAGTAAAAGTTGGTATAGATCCAACATTAGATGTAGCAAGACTTAGTGCTATTCGTGAAGCAATAGGGAAGGATTATAGAATTCGTATAGATGCTAATCAAGCTTGGACACCAAAACAAGCTATAAAGCTTTTAAATCAAATGCAAGATAAAGGTTTAGATATAGAATTGGTAGAGCAACCTGTAAAAGCACATGACTTTGAAGGTTTAGCTTATGTCACTAAATATGCAAATGTTCCAGTTCTTGCAGATGAAAGTGTATTCTCTCCTGAAGATGCATTTAAAATATTAGAGATGAAAGCAGCAGACTTAATCAATATTAAGCTTATGAAATGTGGTGGAATTTACAATGCTTTAAAAATTATAAGTATGGCAGAAGTATTAGGTGTAGAATGTATGATTGGTTGCATGTTAGAAGCAAAGGTGAGTGTGAATGCAGCAGTGCATTTAGCTTGTGCTAAACAAATTATAACAAAGATAGATTTAGATGACCTGTTCTTTGTTCTGAAGATCCAGTTGTAGGAGGAGCTATTTTTAATGAAAAAGAAATAATAGTTTCTGATGACTATGGTCTTGGAATTAAAGCTATAAATGGAATAAAAATACATAGATTAGAAAAAGTAGCAGCTCTATATGCTTCTTGGGTTGGAGGATCAGCAAATATGGCTGCAATGCAAGCAGCATTACCAGTAGATGCTGGAGCATATAGCTGTGCATTAGCACTTGATACAGTGTGCTATTCACTTTGGATAGCTCTACTTCTTCTTATGGTTCGTTATTCATCAAAATGGGATAATGCTACTAAGGCAGATACTTCTAAATTACAAGAAATTGCAGATATAGCTGCTAAAGAAGTTCAAAAAGAAAAGAAAACTGCTAGTGCAGCAGACTGGGTATTTTTTTAACAATATCTAGCAAGAAGTCCCATACTTCTATAAATAAAAGATGAATTGCTAGATATTGTTAAAGTATTAAATTTACATACGGATAGTTTTCTAAATTAGTTAGAAATTCTTCATTTATCCTAACTTTAAAAAAATTATCTTTTCTAAAAAAATGATTTATCTATAACTTCAGCTTCATAATCTTTTAATAACTTTTCTATTTCTCCTAATTTTTCATAAGGAATTTCAAAAAAAGTAAAGTCAACTTTGTTAACAAAAATCTATAATTTCTGCTTCAGTTATTCCAAGTTTAGCAGTCTTAGCGTAATTTCTAACCAGACCACCAGCACCTAATTTAATTCCACCAAAATATCTAGTAGCAATAACAACTAAGTTAGTTACTTCCATATAATTTATAATATCACCCATAGGTTTACCAGCTGTTCCACTTGGCTCACCATCATCATCAACCTTAAAAAAATTCTAAGCCTTTATTATTTATTTTTATAAGCAGAACAATTATGAGTTGCATTTGGGTGGAGACTCTTAATATAATTTATATATTCTTCTGCTTCCTCTTTTGAAAAAAACAGGTTTCACAGAGGCAATAAATTTTGATTTTTTTCTTCAAATTCTACAGAGCATTCTCTTTTTATAGTTTTTAATTTTTCCATATCCTCTCACATCTTTTTCTTTTTGATTCTATTATATATGATGTTTAGATAGAAACAAAGAGAAAATTATTTTTTGTTTATTTATAATTCAAAATAGAATATTTTTAAATCAAATATATAAAAAATACAAAAAAGATATTGACTTTAAATAAAATATGATATAATTAGTTTATAATCGTTTTTAAAAATAAAAAGGAGGAGAGTTTATGTTTAGTTATTTGCAAAAAATAGGTAAAGCACTTATGGTTCCAGTTGCCGTTTTACCAGCAGCAGCAATAATGCTAGGATTAGGTTACTGGATAGATCCAACTGGATGGGGGGCAAACAGTCAATTAGCAGCTTTCTTAATAAAAGCAGGAGCAGCAGTTATAGACAATATGCCAATACTATTTGCAGTTGGGGTTGCTTATGGTATTTCGAAGGATAAAGATGGAGCAGCAGCACTTGCTGGATTGGTAGCCTTTGAAATTGTAACAACATTGTTATCTAAAGGTGCAGTGGCACAAATAATGGGAATAGATCCTGAACAAGTTCATGCAGCTTTTGGAAAGGTAAATAACCAATTTATTGGAATACTTTGTGGGGTTATATCAGGGGAATTATATAATAAGTTCCATAAGACTGAATTACCTAAATTCTTAGCTTTCTTTAGTGGAAAGAGATTTGTTCCTATTATAACATCAGTTGTTATGATAATAGTATCTTTCATCTTAACTTACATATGGCCAGCTATATTTGGAGCTTTAGTAAGTTTTGGTACAAGTATTGCTAAATTAGGACCAGTTGGAGCAGGTATCTACGGATTCTTTAACAGATTATTAATTCCTGTAGGATTACACCATGCAGTAAACTCAGTTTTCTGGTTTAACGTTGCGGGAATAAATGATATAGGAAGATTCTGGGGAGCACCAGAAATGGCTTATGCAGACTTACCAGAAATATTACAAGGAACATATCATGTTGGAATGTATCAAGCAGGATTCTTCCCAATAATGATGTTTGGACTTTTAGGGGCTTGTCTAGCATTTGTTCAAACTTCAAAACCTGAAAATAGAGCTAAAATAGTTTCAATAATGGTAGCAGCAGGATTTACAAGTTTCTTAACAGGAGTTACTGAACCAATAGAATTCGCATTCATGTTTGTTGCACCACTTTTATATCTAGTGCATGCATTATTAACAGGACTTGCTCTATTCTTAGCAGCATCATTTAACTGGATGGCAGGATTCAGTTTCTCAGGAGGATTTATTGACTTCTTCCTATCTTTAAGAAACCCTAATGCTCATAACCCATTTATGTTAATAGTTTTAGGTTTAATTTTCTTCGTAATTTACTACTTTGTTTTCTTATTTGTTATAAAAGCTTTCAATTTAAAAAAACTCCAGGTAGAGAAGAAAGTGAAGAAGAAAAAGAAGAAGCTGTAAGAGTAAATACTTCAAATGCAGCATTAGCTGAAAGCCTAGCAACTTACTTAGGTGGAGCAGACAATGTAGTTGAAGTTGACAACTGTACAACAAGACTTAGATTAAAAAGTTAAAGACAGTGACAAAATTCAAGATTCTGAAATAAAGAAATTAGTTCCAGGTCTTTTAAAACCTTCAAAAGAAGCAGTACAAGTTATAATAGAATCACATGTTGAATTTGTTGCAACAGAATTAAAAAGAATATTAAATAAATAATAAAGTAAGGACTACATTTAATAAAAAAGTAAAAAAATAGTTCGTTACTGAGTAGATTTTAGAAAAATTTTTCTTTGAGAAATTTTTAATAAATTTTAGTTATATATAGCGATTATTGACAGCCTATAATGTTTCAAGAGCTCCACAAAGGCTCTCTCAACATTATAGGGACGTCGCAGTAATCCTATTAAAACTATTAGTTGTTTACTCAAAGAAAATTTCTAATGATAGATTATAGGGGTAACTCACTTATTTTTTTACTTACATTTTAACTTAATTGTAGTCCTTTTTTTATTTCCATAAGTCCAAACATTCTTTTTCTTCTTTTTTTCAAAAATAGCCTGAAAAAAATTTAATTTCTTTAATAAATTTAGATAAGAGGTAACTAAGCTTTTTAATTTTTCATCAGCATAATTAACTCTTTCTTTATCAGATAAAAAAAGAATGTTAAATAGTCTAGTTGTTCATTGTCCTCAAATTTTTCAAGTCCATATCTAATACAAGCAGGAAGAATAAAGAAATATGCTTCATCACTTAAATAGTAAAAAAATCTAGTCCATTTAAAAAAATTAACAATGGTTTCTTCATCTAATTCTTTCCATAGTTTATTTGAAAAAGTTTTTATTAAATACTGACTTTGAGAAGCATCTTCATTTCTATATAATTCATTCACTATAGAATTTTTTTATCTAAAATCTTTTTCATTATCAAATTCTTGAAAAAATATTTTTGATAAAGATTTTTTTCTTCTATGAGCCAATTTACTTCATTAATTCCTCTTTCAACTTCCTCACCATATATATCTAAATCTTCTTTTTAGATTTATCTTTAATAAGTTTAAGAATATCTAAAATATCTTCTAAATCTTCTTTCTTCAAGTCTGTTAGCTTGAAAAAAACTTTGAGATATATTTTCATTAAAATATATAAATTCTTCAATATCTTCTGTATTTTGTGAAAATTTAGCAAATGTATCTAAAAACTGATTAGATTTATATTATCTGAAGAAATATCATTTCAATATTGCTATTTTTATCTATTTTCATATTTTTCACTTCTTTCTAATTCTTTATTATTTTTTTCAAATATTAAGGGTATATCAGAGTTATCACACATAACTTCCCTTGTAAAATGTTCATACTTATCAGCATATTTTCTATATGCTATGTTTAAAGGTAAAGATATCCAAGGACTATGAGTAAAAGGTGCTAACCTTTTAAAGATATTCTTCATACTATATGTTTCTCTCCAAGCCCAAGCAGTACCTTTTTCTAATTCCTCAACTGTCATTTTCTTAGGAGTAAATACACAGTGTTCCACATCATACATAGCCCAATTCTTTTCAAATATTCTGTTTTCTGCTTCAAGTTGAGCATAGAATTGTGTTTTAGGGAAAGGAGTTAGAATACTGTATCTAGGTAAGTCAATCTTAGCTTTAACAACAGCTTCAACAGTTCTTTCAAATACAGAAGTATCTTCTTCATCACTTCCAAAGGCGAAACAACCTTGTACTAAAATTCCATAGTCATGAAGTTTTTTCATAAGTTTCTGCATAATCAGCAACCTTGTTTATACCCTTATTGATATAACTTTGAGATTCCTGAGTGATAGATTCAAAACCTATCAACAAGCCTTTACAACCACTATCTGCAAAAGTCTTAATCATATTTTCATCTATACCCACAGAAGAAGTTACAAGTCCCATCCAATATTTATTTAAAGATTTCATTTCTTTAAAAAGTCTCATTGCATATTCTCTATCAGCGATTAGATTTACATCAGGGAAGAGGATAATCTTTTCTGAAAACATTTCAATCTCAGACAAGACTTCCTTTATAGGTCTCTTATATATTTTTCTTCCAAAGGCAGTTGGATAGGCACAGAAAGTACAAGGTAGCGAACAACCTCTAACAACTTCAACAGTTGCCGTTGTAATATATTTATCTTTTTGTAAAAGCTCTCTTCTAGGAATTACCTTATTATCTAAATTAAATTCCTTGTCTTGAATATACATTCTTTTTAATCTTCCATTTTTAAAAATCTAAAAGCATTTGTGGAAAAAGTTTGTTCAGCAAATCCTACCATTACAACATCTGCATGTTGAGAGGCTTCTTCTGGCATAAGTGAGGGTGAACTCCACCTAAAACAACAGTGATACCTCTTTGTCTAAAATAATCTGCATAGGCATAACATCTTTGAGATGTTCCTGTGATAGAAGTCATAACAATAATATCAGCTTCTAAATCCAAAGGAATTTTCTCAATAGTTTCATCATAGATTTTTGCTTCAGCATTTAAACTTTCAGGAATTAATGCTGCCAGAGTTGTTAATGTTAATGGTGCATAATGGAGACTTTTTCCAAAACTTCCATTAAAACGGTGCATTGCACCAGCAGGTGCTAAAAAAAGCTATCTTCATTTGTCCTCACTTTCTTGAAAATATCCACTGAAGATATTCTCCCAGCCACTTTCTTTTGAAAGTGCTGTCATTTTGATATTTCCTAATTTTTGATTTTTATTTTGACAAGCCTGTATATATTCTTTTTCAGGCTGACCAGTTAATGTAAAACACTTTTATTGCTTTTTAATTGTCCCTAATTTTCTGCAATAATCATAGTGAAAAATTTTCTCTTAATTTATTTTCTAAATCTTTGAGCATTTATTTTTTTCTATCAGTTTTTATAAAAAGTATATAGTGATTTCTATTAGGTGCAAACATATAGAAATCTATTTTTTTGTTTGTAAGTTTCGATTATATTTTTTTCAAAAAGACTTTCCTCTAGTTTTTTTCACCAAAACAAATCAGATACTGCCCCTTTTCTTCCAATGAATTTTATATAGGGAACATTATTTTCAATGGAAATTACCTCTATGATATCACCTATACAATATCTATATAGACCTCCAGAAGTTGTAATAATAAGTTCATATTTTTTTATTGGTTTCAATTTCTGAAATATTATAAATTTTATTATCATCTAAAGACAGAAACTCAAAAGAAATGTGAATAAAAACTTAGTTTAGAAAAGATTTTTCTCAGCATCAGGAAATGAAATAAATCCTTCTGTTGCAAGTAAACCCTTTTTCTTGAATTACTGTATTAGGAAAGATTTCTTGTATCTTTTTAGATATTCAGTTGAATTACTATCTCCCCAACAACTTATAAGATTAGATTTTTCCAAATTTTATGATATTCTTTGGTTTCTATATATTTTTACTTCTTCTCTTCTTTTTCTTAAGAGATTTTTAAAATCTTTTTCAGAATTCTTTTCTAAATATTCTATTAATAAAAAGTAGTAAACTAGGACTCCAAAAAGAAAAAGTCTAATATTTTCTTCTGCAACAAGTGCTGAAAGAGTTTTGAAATAAAAATCTATCCATATCTTTTTTTCATTTTTTTAATATCTTTAGGATTTACAAAGATAGAGTCTATCAGATGTTTTTCAAAATTTCCAAAAATACTCACTATCTTCTTCAAAACCTATGGGAATAACAGATTTTTTTCTTTATGTTGAAAAATCTATTTTTAGGAGTGATACTCAATAACTTTTTCCAAATTTTAAGCTAGGATATTTTTTTATAGTGAATACAACCAAACTTTTTATACCAGCTTGAAACTCTTTTTAAAACTATCAGTGTAAGGTATTAATTTACTTGCAGAAGTTGAACCACTTGTTAACTCAAACATCTTAACTTTCTCATAAGTCAGTATATGCTCTTCGCCATTCTTTATTTTTTCTATATAGGGTAGATAATCTTCATATGTTGTAAGTGGAACTTCTTTCTGAAAAATCTTCAATAGTTTTTATCTCATTGAAAATTATATTTTTTTCCCATAAAGAGAATTCTTGTTGTTTTCTAAAAATCTCTTTTTAATTTATTTTCTTGTATCTCTAAAAATATTTCTACTATTCATATATTTTCTATACTCTTTTTGTAGAAAAAGTAAAAATATACTATGAACAATATAAAGATAAAGTTTTGATAACATAACTGTCCTTTCTATAAAAAAAATAGTTCATTGCTAGCTAGATTTCTAGAAAAATTTTCTTTGTAAAAACTTAATAATTTTTAGTTATATATAGTGATTACTTGCCAGCCTATAGTGTTTCAAGAGCTCCACAAAGGCTCTTTCAACATTATAGGACGTCACAGTAATCTTATTAAAAAGCTATAAATAATTTATTTCAAAGAAAAATTTCTGGTAATTAAATTATGATGCAATTCACTTATTTTTTTTATAGTAAAGCCTTTAAGTGAATAAAATTTTTTTAATGTCTTTTTCTTTTTAGATTTTCAATTTTTAAAGAAGTGATACAAACTAAATCGTTCCCTTTTTCATAATCAGGATTACTTTCTAAAAAAAGAATTGAACATTTTTTTATCTTTTTAATTCTTTTCTCAGTTATGTCGGCAACTCCTTTTTTTCAATGAGTCTTTTATTCCTTTGTATTCTATTACTCCATTTTCTTTTGTTATACTCATTTGGATATTTAATTTCACCAAAAGAGATCCATTATATTTTTAAATTTTCTCAGGAGTTTCAGCCTTATAATTGGGATAAAATTCTTTATAGAAAGTTGGAAGAAATTTATAAGTCTTATAGCCTTTTGACTATTAAAAACCAATAGAAATTCTTGTATTTTTTTCTCCAAAGGGAAAGAAGAAATTAGCAAAAACTTTAAATAGAGTTAAAGTTTCCCAATTTTTCTTTATCTATTATCGTGTCACCTGAAAATACTCCATATATTTCTTCATTTCCTAAAAGTAAAATTCATTATCTTTTTGAGTTGAAAAAAACCTTTTACTTTATTTTTTTATCATCTTTTAAAAATAATACAATAATCTTTTTCTTTTTAAATCTTTTAAAAATACATCTTTTGTCAACATCATTGTAAAACTCGGTCATTAAAATATACATTTCTTCTATTTCACTCTGTGAAATTTCATTGATTTTAACTATATCGCCCTTTTAGTTCCATTTTAATTTCACCTCTTTTACAAGTTCCAAAAATTTGAATCTTATATCTTTTTCCCTTATTTTTATCTTCTCCATAATATACTTTATAGAGTTTACTTTTTATATTTAAAAGATTTAATTTTTCTTTAGTTGCATATCTAGTGATGAATTTTCATAAGTACCTATCATGAAGAAATCACAAGAACAGCCTATATTTTGTAGATATTTTTATAGCCTCCAAAAAACATTATTATAGTCATCATCTTTTGTAATTATATCGACATATAGAAATTTCATCTCAGTATTTTTTTCTCTGGTAGTTCAGGATAACCAAAGAAAGAGATAACTTTTCTCATTTTATATAAAAAATTTATATATGCCTTTGTAGTCTTCAACAAAAATATTTTTTTATTTATTTTATTTTTAATTTCTATTCTAAAAATTTTTATATTCTGTTATATGTAAATCATCTATAACTAGGCTATTTTTTTCTTAATATTTTTTTATGCTATAGAAAGTTATATTTTTATAGAACTCATAGATTGGCATATTTCTTCTTTGTTTAGTAAGTATTTCTTTTTGCCATTTTATTATCGTCCAGAATAGTTGTGATAATTGTGTCTATCCCTTCTTTTTCTAATTCTTCTATAATCTTTTTATAGCCATTTCCAAAATTTACCTTGTTTCTGTATTCTGTCCTTATTCTAAAAAAGAATTTAAATAAGCAATATTATCTTCAAATATAGTACAAGCTCCTAAACCTACCATTCTATTATTTGTAGTGTCTATTCCAGGGACAATAAGTGGTTCTCTTACTCCATCTAATTTCAACGATTCAAAAAGATTAGGATACTTTTATATATTTAATTTGTATGGAACTTTCCATATCTTCTTCATTTAAGATTTCACTTATTTCTTCACTTCTCTCGTTTCCTCTTATAATTTTAAATTCTATCTTATTCATATTTCTCCAATTTTTGATTAAATTTTCTCTTAAGATATAGCTTTTAGAAGTAGCAGGATAAAACCTGGAGTAGCCTTTTTTTCTATGGCTTTTTCCAAGAATTTGATCAATTCTTCAATATCATCTCCAAAAAAGTGGTATCAGAGGATATTTAAAGCATAGATTTTTGAACCATATCTCCACAGAACAAGTAATCATCATTGTAGACAAGAGAAATCGAATCCTTTTGAATGTCCTGGAGTGTAGATTAATTTTAAATTCTCAAAACCATATTTATCTAAAGAAAATTCTTTATAATCTTTAAAAATCTAAAAAGTTTACATATTTGAAGTATTCTTCTGTCAGATTTTTCAAAGCCTTTTTGAAAATTTCCTGAAGACTTGGCTTTTTAATTTTTTTAGAAATATATTTTGAAAAATTTATAGAAACCATTAGGGAATTACTTTTTCTCCTGTAAGCATAATATTCTTAGCATTGTTATGTGCTATTACAATTTTATCTTCTCTTTTTATTTTTATCTAATAATAATTTTTAAATTTCCAATATGGTCAGAATGAGAGTGAGTAATCACTATTACTTTAATTTTATTGTAGTCACCAATAAGTTTATTGATTTCATCTAAAATTACATCTTCTTTTGCAAGGCAAAAGCAGTATCAAGTAATAAGTAATCATCATTATTATTTTTTTAAATAAATATAGATTGTTTATTCCTAATTTTACTTTATTTATCATATTCCCTCTTTATGTTATAATAATTCCATAAACTTTTAATTCAAATCTCAATGAAAAATAAGTTACACTGATATATTAAAAAAACTAGTGAATCTGCATTCTATTATAGATAAAGAAATCAAACAGAGTGAGCCGAGTAATTCTCAGCGTGTTCTGAAGCTGACTTGTCAGCAAGTTTGCAAATGACAGCGAACTCTTGATTTTTTTGATCGTTAAAAAATTTTACTCAGCAGTGAACTGTTTATTTTATACTTTCTGCTAGTAACGAACTATTTTTAATGATAGGTTGTGATAATATTGAAACTAATATTTGATTTTATAATCTATCTTATATTTTTTTAATATTTATATCTATTTTTTTAAAAATCTTACCTAGTAAAATCAAATTAAAAATTTTCTGAATTTCTAGGTTTATTTTTATATTACTTGATTCCTAAAAGGTAGAAAAGTTATCATTGAGAAATCTAAAATTTAATTTTAAATGAGCAGTATAACTATAATTTAACAGACAAGCAAATTAAAAGATATAGCTATAAAATCATATAAAAAAATACTATGAAAGTCTTTTCTTTATTACCTTTTTTTGGATTTATGAATATGCTGAGAAATATCCACCTATCATTCACAATATAGAACTATTAGAGAAATTAAAAAGAAACTAATGATAGAATAGTTTTAGCAACATTACATTATGGATTTCTTTCATATGAGTATGTATCCCATCATAGATGAACAGATGTTTATAATTATAAGACCTGTTCCCAATAGATTTATTGAAACCTATATGAATAAAAATTAGATTCAAGAAAAAAATATGCTTTCTTTCACAGAACAAAATATTAAATTACTTTTTTTAAGCATAAGAAATCTAAAGGTTTCTTTATTATGTTAAATGATGTTAGAAAACCCAATGGAGAGAAAGTAAACTTTTTTTAATTTACCAACAACAGCTTCAGGTTTTACAGCATTCTTTTTCTATGAGAGAGAAATTACCTATTATTGTTATTCATAATGAAGTGGACAGCAATAATATCTGTAATATCTATATTGATGAAATTATCCACCCTGAAAACTATACTAATGAAAGTGATTTAACAGATAAAGCTTCTAAAAAGTTTATGAGAAGATTATCTTAAATAAACCAGAACAATGGTATTGGTTTCAAGATAGATGGATAAATAAAAAAATAGAGGTATCATTTGCTGTGTGTGTTACTCAAGTTAATGGAGGGGACTCGAAGTCCTTTCCTCCGTCTCTTTAATAAATAGAAGTAGGAGTAACTTCTGAACAGCAAAACCTCTAATTTTTTTCTTATTCTATCATAAAATTTTATTTTTTTCACAAGAATAAATTAAAGGTAATTACTCAAAAATATCAGCAAGTGCTAAGTTATTTTTATTATCCACTTTTTCAAAAATAATATCTGCTTCTTTTTCTTATCTTTTTGTTAAAACTCCTCTAACATCAGCATTTAATTTTCAATAAATCATACATAGTAACATATTGTTTTCTTGAGAAATATCTTAACAAACCATTTTAAATAAGGTATTTCTTCATCATTTAAAGCATTTTGAACATACACCTAACTTATAAGCATCCATATTTCATATCTAACCAAATATATTCAAAATTTCTCTAAATCAACTAAAATTGTATTAGTTGTTCTCTCAGAAGATACAATTTGAAAGCCTTCTGTAATTGCAGTACTATACATATTTTTTTCTTTTCTTTAGCTTCTTTAGAAGTTAACTCCATTACACCAGCATAGACAGTATTTATTTCTTTGAATGTATAGCCATTATATGAACGAATTTCTACTAAGACATATCTGTCTCCTCTTTTCTTTAGCTTTTTCTAAATCAAAAAACATCAATATATTCTAATGCTCCTTCTGGTGCATTAGTAATGTCTCCACTAAAAAGCAAAAATATGATTTCTTTTTGATTATAGTAGGCTACTACATCATTAAATTCTAAGTTTTCATCAAAAAGTAAGTGCTGATAAATCTACATCTACTCTATCAGAATAAGCATTTAATTCTTTTAAAGTTTTTCTCATCTAAATTTTTTTCCAAGCAACAAAAAAATCTTAAAAACTTCTGCATTAGGGATTAAACTTTATTCTTGAACCTCTTGTCATAGGTCTTAAACTTACATTGCTATCTTTTTCACTTGTAGTCAACATAATATCTTTATAACTCTTTATCAATATAGACTTTTCCTAGACTTTTCCTTTTTCTTTTTAATTGTGTTTTTATTCCATCTTCTACAATTTGTAGAACTCTATTTAATAATTCATCAGATAGATTAATACTTTCTTGTAAGATTCTCCATTTTCCTTTACTATTTACTAGACGAGGAACGGTTTTATTATTAGCTTTTAAATTTATAATTCTATCATACAGTTGAAATAATATTCTTGTATTAACCTTAGTTACACAATTTTTCTAAACCTAGCAATAATTTTTTTCATATTGATTTTCATTAGCTTTTATTCAGTAAAGATAAAATTTCTCTTATATAGTCTCCATAGAAAACTGTATATTCTTTAACAAAATTATTTAAATCTTCTTCTGACATAGTAGGAAGTCTGTTAATTTGTTCATTGATTTTTCCTCTTTCAGTCATATAAGAAATATCTCCAAACAACATATCCACAGCATTTCTTACCTTAGGGTATTTATTAAAGTTAATCTTTTTTTAGCATAAAAGCTTAAAAGAAACTATGCCAAGGTTTAGAATATCTTTTTAATATCTGGCATAATATTTTTTTAAGTTTTTCAAGCTTTATTCATTAGTTGACTTAACACAGTTCTTGAAAAAAATATGCAAAATGTATATGTTTATTATTTAATTCAACTCCAGATATCTTTTGCTATCAATCTCAAAAATATCTGTTGCTGTTTTAAAAATCTCCTACTAAAACTCCTTCTTTTTTTGCAATATATAGTTTGAAACAGTTGTAAGAGTTTCTTTCATTTGAATATATTCCATATATTTTTCTAATTCTTTAATTGATTTATTATTAGTTAAAAACACAAACATCATCTAAATATTGCTCTGAAAGAGTTACATTACTTGATAATAAGTCAATAAATAGTTTTTCTATCATTTCATCATCAACTAAATTTAATTCTCTTGCTTTTAACTAACTTAGAGGGTTCAACATCTTCCTTTTATGATATTTTTCATTATTGCTTGGTAAATATCCAAACCAATAGTGAAGAATCTGATTTATATATAGTTCTGTTTCAGTCATATTTATAACTTCATCAGGGAAAATTTTTGTAGAATACAGTGTAATTTTTATCTGATTTAAAAATCTTCAATTACTTCTATAACAGCTTTCAATTTATCAATTATTATATTTCTTTTCTTCTTTTGAAATAGCAATAGCAAGTTCTTTACTGAAAAATATAGCCATAGCCTTCAAATTTTTTTATTAGAGTCGCAAGTTCTGCCATACTCAATGTCTCATTGATATTATTATCTGTATTTTTTTAGCTATATATATTCCATTTAAATGTCTAAAGAGCTATACTATCTATTGAGTTATTCATTATATCTCCTTTCATATGATAAAACTATTTTTGGCATTTCATCTAAATTATCAGCATAAGGCAAATCATATTTTTCTAAAACTTCATTTTTTTAAGTTAAAGTTTTGTGTCAAGAAAATGAAGAACATTCCTAGATCAAAGTTACGTTTGAATTGAACAAGGGCTCTTTTCAAAATAGATCCCCATTCAAAGAATTTCTTTCTAGCATTGGCACATTTTTTTGACAGTTCATCTGGGGTTTGATCCAAAGGTAAAAAAATGAAATTCTACCATAAGGATATCTTGAATCTAGCCACCATTTATCACTTAAAAAGTCTTTTTCTTCTTTCAATCTCCTATATACTCCTGTCTTAGGGAAAGGCACTAAGTGGTTAAAGGCTGCGAAGAAAAATGAATGTTTCTTTGCAAATTTAACTGTTTCATCAAAAACTTCTTGGCTATCATCACCAAAACCAAAAACAAAAGTTGCATAAATTCCTATTCCATAGCTATGAATTTTATTAGTAAGCTCATTTATCTCACCAACTGAACTTCTCCAACCTTTTACCCATATCTTTTTAGATATGTTAGGATTCATTGATTCATAACCTATAAGAACCATCTTACAACCACTTTTTCTTCATCCAATAAAGTAGCTCATCATTTTTTTGCCATAGTAATTGCACCTTGAGTTACCCATTTAATCTTAAGTGGTGCTATAGCCTTACAGATTTCTAAGGCATAATTATGGTCAGCAACAAAGTTATCATCTATGAAAAATACATATTTCTTACCTGAATTTTTAATATCCTGTACCACTTCTTCAACAGGTCTACGATAGTATTTCTTCTCATAATATGAATGTATAGCACAGAATTCACAACTAAAATTACAACCTCTACCTGTTTCAATAAGTGCCAAAGGTGAGTATTTTTCTATCTTTGTAAATACTTCTATCTGGCATAGCAAAATGATGTGCTTGTACCAAAGTATTTCTCTTGTAAATTATTATTTTTGCAATCCTCTAACATCTTTAGCCAAACATTTTCTGCATTTCCCACTATTATTGAATCAAAATTCTCCAAACATTCTTCTGGCTCAACAGTTGGGTGATATCCTCCAGCAAGAACTTTTATTCCTTTTTCTCTAAATTTTTTTTAGCTATTTCATAGGCTCTTTTAGCAGTATATGTTTCAACAGAAATAACGACTAAATCTGTTTTTTCATCGTAATTTATCAATTCATTTCTATCGTCCATGAAGTTTGTTTCTATATCGTTGGGAGTCAAAAGATTTTTAAAAACTGCTATCATTAAAGGCTCCATATGCTTCCAAGTTTTTATATATCTTTGTCCTTTCTTTTTTTACCAATAGCTGGTAATATAAATGTAATTTTCAAAATATATCTCCTACCTTACCTTATATTTTTAATTAAAAAAATAAGTTATTTCTAGTAAAAAAACAGTTCATTGCTAGTAAATTTTCTTAACGATAAAAAAATCAAGAATTCGCTGTAATTTCGGCAAAACTTGCCAACAAGTTGGCTTCAGACACGCCGACAATTACTCGGCTCATTCTATTTGATTTTTTTATCTAAAAATTTAGATGCAAGTTCACTTGTTTTTTTACTATCCAATCTAAAATTTTTTTAATTTATGAAATCTAATTTTGTGTATTTTTTTAAATTTCTTAGCATGTTGTCTTGAAAAAAATTTCTAGTATTAATTTTAGTCCTTTGTTCTTTGAAGTTTTTAATCTTTTTAAAAAAATTCTTTTATAAGTGAATGTATCTTGCCACAACTTATAGAATTCTTCTTGCAAAGTTGCAGGACTCATGTTCTTAGGTTGAAATACAACTGTTTCAGTATCATAGTAATACCAGTCAGTTGTAAGCAGTCTATTCTCAGCTTTTTAACTGTTCATAGAAAGGAGTTCCAGGATATGGAGTCAGAATATTATATCTTGGTACATCTACTCCAATTTCTTCTATTATATCAGGTATCTGTCTTATAGACTCTACTGTATCAGTTTCCATACCTATCATTAAAGTTGATAGGACAGATATACCATAAGATTGTATAGTACTGACCAGTCTTTTGTATTCTTTTACATTATTAAATCCTTTATTAACTCCATTTAGATTTTTCCTGTATAAAACTTTCTAAGCCAATAACCAAGCCAATGCAACCTGCTTCTTTCATTAATTGTAACATTTTTATATCATTTCCGATATTGATTGTTGCTGAGGCTGTCCATTTTATTTTTTTAATTTTTTTAGCTCATTCATTAAATTGATTGCATAACTTTTATCAGCTAGAAGTTTGGATCATAGAATACCCATTTTTTTATGCTTGTTTGACTTTATTTCACTTACCACAAAGTCTATATTTTTTTAATTGATTCTTTCCACTATACATTTTTAGTGACTGAGCAGTAGGTACATTTGTTAGGGCAACCATTGTTTGCTACTATAGTACCAAAAGATTTATAGTATTTCTTATTTGTAAGTAACTTTCTATTCAATGGCTTATACTCGAAATCATTTCCTACTAATTCAAAATATTCTCTCTTAGGCTTTCCTTCCACAAAGTCTTTAATAAATGCAGGAAAGGCAATTTCAGCTGGTCCTTTTATAACAGTATCAAAATATTCTAAGGCTTCATCACTCAGTACAGTAGCATAGTGTCCACCTATTTGAGTATATGCTCCTCTATCCTTCCAAAACTTTGAGATTTCTTTTGCTCTTCTTGAAGCAGAAATTACTGCTGATATACAGATTAAATCGAACTTTTCATCACTATATTTTGAAGAGGTTGCATCATATTCTTCCACTCCTTCATCTACTAAAACTATCTCTGCATTATATTTTTTTATCTATCAATGATTCCAAAGTTATAAGGGTAATTTGAGGATAATATTTTCTTTGATGAAGAGAGTCAAATCTATATATATTATCCTTTGCTAAAAACTAACATTATTCTCATAATTTTATACCTTTTTTTATTGTAAATTTCTTTTCTATTTATATAATTAACTGCTAAAATATATCAAAAGCATGTTTAAAAGTTTGCTGCACTGTCAAATAATCTAGTCCATATATTTTTATGAGTATTGTATTCAACTTTACATTTCAATATTCCAGCTTCAAATTCTTCCACTGTCATATTATGTGGAGTAAAGGCAGCTTTTTCCATATCTAAAGTCCTCATCTAGCCACCATTTATCATATAGTAATCTTCCTTCATTCTTTAATCTTTCATAGAAAGGAGTTCCTGGAATAGGTAAAGCTGGATTGAAACCTGCTAAGAAAAAAACTTGTGTTTGTTTGAGAAATCTAGAATTTCTTGGAAAATAATCTTTAGTATCATAGTCATAACCTATAACATAACTTGCATGAACTAAAATTCTGTGTTTTTTTAAATATTCTTATGATATTTTCATAGTCAAAAGTCATAATTAGATTTCTTATTCATCTTTTTGATATTCATTATATTTAATATTTTCAAAACCTAAAAAGCATTTCGATGCAACCTGACTCAGACATAAGTTTAACTAAGTCCTCATCTTTTTGCAATATCAATACTTCCTTGACAAGCCCATTTTATCTTTTAATTTTTTTTAATTCATTAAATAAAGTGTAGTGCTTTCTTTCTTTATTTGCAAAGATATTGTCATCTACAAAATATATAATCTTTGCTCTTTTTATTAGTTCTGAAAAATTTCTTTAATTTCTTCTATTACAAGTTCAACTTTTCTGTGAGCATAATCTCCCTTATGAACAGAACCTATAGTACAAAAATTCACATTGATGCATACAACCTCTACCAAATTGAACAGGTACAACAAAGGAATACTTTTTATCCTTTAAATAGACTTCTATCGTAAACTACCTCACTGATATCTGGCAACTTAATTTCTTCATATACTTTTTGAGGATGACCATTTTCTAATTCAATTAAAAATCTTTCCCAATTTCCTTCTGCACTTCCAACAAAAACAGTGTCTGCATATTCTTGAACTTCTTCTGGCATGAGTGAGGCATGATATCCACCTATAACAACATAGATACCTTTTTCTCTGTAGTTATCAGCTATTGTGTAGGCTCTTTTTGCTGTTAAAGTAAAAGTTGTTATTACAACCAAATCAACTTCTAAATCCATTGGGATATCTTCAATTCTTTCATCAAATAATAGGACTTCATGTTTATTTCTATCTGTAAGTCCTGATAAAACTGCAAAACCAAGTGGTTCTATTGCATCATTTGAACGTTGCCCACCTAAATTAGGGTCTTAAAAAAATGCTATCTTCATTTTCTACCCCCATTTATTTTTTTATCTTTTTGCATAACATCTTCTTTATTATAAAAAAACCAAATTTTCTCATAAAAATTTCTTAGCATCTTTTTGTAATTAGTAAACCTCTTACATGTAATAAGTCTTCATCATTTATCAATGTTTCAACTAATTTTTTTCCTATTCCTTCTCCTCTATATTCTTCATCTACTATTACATCACATATATAATAATTTGTAGTATAGTCTGTTATTGCTCTTGCAAAACCAATTATATTTTTATCTTTATCATAAGCAAAATAACATAGAGAGTTTTCAACTGTTTTCTTTACAGTTTCCTTTTTTTCTATCCTTTTGCCCAATATGAAGTATTTCAATAGTTTTGTTAAATCATCTAAATTATAATTAGTATCATTTTTAATAATTTTATATTCCATTTAAATTTCCACCTGTAAAATTTTAAAATTTTCCTTTTTATTATACTTTAATTTAAAGTTTTTATCTATTATTTTTTTACTATTTTACAACATAAAAATTAAAAATTAGGTAAAAAAACTATATATTGACTTAATTATGATGATATAGTACGATTAAATTTAATAAATTATTTTTTTAGGAGAGATAAAAATGAAAAAGAAAGTAATAGGTGTATATGCTCCATCAAGCCCTGCTCATATCTGGTTTGAAGAAAAAAATATTTATTTGCTAAAAAAACAACTTGAAAATATGGGTTTTGAAAATAGTGGAAGGAGATTTGGTAAAAGATAGAGTATACCAAGGTTACAGAACAGCTTCTGCAAAGGAAAGAGCTGAAGAAATGATGAATCTTGTAAAAGAATAAAGATATAGATATTATGATGCCTGTGATAGGTGGTTATAACTCAGGAAGTCTTTTTACCATATTTAGATTTTTGATGAAATTGAAAAAGAGTAAAAAAGAAATTTTTTTGGATATAGTGATATAACAGCTATTCAACTTGCAATCTTAAAAAAACTAATTTAAAACCAATTTATGGTGGAAGTTTAATTCCTACTTTTTGGAGAATATGAGGGTATATCTTCATTTTTAAAAAATACTTTTAGATAATTTATTTTTTTAAAGAAAAATTACACTTTAGAAGAAGCTGAATTTTATTCTAATAAATTGTTAAATGCTTTTACAGATGAATGGAAAAATAAAAAGAGAGAATATAAAAAAATGAAGGTTGGAAAAATCTTAAATGAAGGAGAAACTGAAGGAGAAGTTATCATTGCTAATATAGATACTTTAGTGTCGCTTCTTGCAACTGAATATGTTCCAACTTTTTAAAGATAAAAATGTTAATTCTTGAAGAAATGAATGCTACAATAGATTTAGAAGAAAGAAACTTAAATACTTTTAAAAATTGAGTGGAGTTTTTGAAGGAGTAAAAGGACTTATATTTGGAAAGCCAGAAGTATATAACAATAAAGAATTCAAATCTTGAATATATAGATATTATTAAGGAAGTATTAGGAGAAAAGAAATTATCCTATTATTTATAACTTTGACTGCGGACATACTATTCCAAGTCTTATAATTTCACAAGATAGTTTACTATCTTTAAAAAGCAAATCATAAGACAGGA